>MDSZ01255549.1_pt1 | contig 12617 bp, 9 predicted proteins | sample 811201 | NCBI WGS metagenome assembly MDSZ01 (sample SAMN05326647, study PRJNA326480) | marine metagenome | isolation source: seawater | place: Indian Ocean: North | collected 2010
GGCCATCAGTTTGTTGCTCTGGCTGTTCGTGCTGGCCCTGATTCGCTCCCGGCTGATTGCCCAGGTCAGCGCCGGTCGCTATCGCGCGATCACCGAGGGTGCAGCCAACGTCACTCTGGTCATGGATCGTCGGGGGCGCCCGCTGTATGCGAGCCCGTCCAGTCGTGACATCCTGGGATTCGATCCGGACAAGGTGGAAGCCCTGGAATTCGAGAAGCTGGTGCACATGGATGACTGGTCGCACCTGCAAAGAGGCTTTGAAGAGTCCATGGCCTCACCGGGCAAACAGATGCCGGTGGTGCGTGCCCGGGTGCGCGATGCCGATGGCCAATGGCGTGATATGGAAGGCACCTTCACCGCGATGCTCTCGGTGCCTGGCGTCAACGGTGTGGTTCTGAGCCTTCGCGATCTTACCCAGCTCAAGGCGGCTCAGTCCGAACTGCACCGGCTGGCGTTCTACGATCCACTGACCGGGCTCGCCAACCGGCAGCTGTTCCGGGATCGGTTGAATCACGTGGTTCGTCGCAGCCGCCGAAGTGGCGAGGCGGCAGCCCTGATGTTCCTTGATCTGGACGGTTTCAAGCGGATCAACGATACCCTGGGGCACGATGCCGGTGACGAACTTCTGCGTCAGGTCGCGCAATGGCTGGAAGGCTGTGTCCGTGAGGAAGATTCCGTGGCCCGGCTCGGTGGCGACGAATTTGTGGTGTTGTTGTCCCGGATCAGCGGCTCTGAAGCCGCCGGCAAAGTGGCGGAAAACATTTTGCGGCGCCTGTGCCAGCGTATTCGACTGAACGACCATGAGGTAGGTGTGACCGTCAGCATCGGGATCACCATGATCCCTCACGACAGTGAGGATGCAGGCGCGCTGATGAAATATGCCGATTTAGCTATGTATCGCGCCAAGGAATTGGGGCGCAATACCTATCAGTTCTTCACGCCGGCCATGAACATTCAGGCCGCCCGTCGCTTGCTGCAGCAGGAAGAGCTGGCCACGGCACTCGATGGCGACCGGTTTGTCCTGCACTACCAGCCAAAAGTGGATCTGGCCACTCAGCGGGTGATCGGTGTGGAGGCTTTCCTGCGCTGGCATCATCCGGAAAAAGGCCTGGTCTCGGCCCAGCAGTTCATCACTCTGGCGGAAGAAACCGGGTTGATTATCCGCCTGGGCGAGCTGGCGCTGCGGCAAGCCTGTATCCAGGTCCAGGCGCTTGAGCGGGCCGGGTTCGAGTCGCTGAAGATGGCGGTGAACTTCTCGGTGCGTCAGCTGACGGACTCCGGCTTCCTGGACATGATCCGGCGGGTAATTACCGAGACGGGGGTCTCTCCCGAGCGGCTGGAGCTGGAAATGCCGGCGGAGTTGCTCAATGAAGATCCGAGAATGCTGCGGGAATTGCTGGTGTCCCTGAACGATCTGGGCGTGTGCCTGATTCTGGATGATTTCGGTACCGGCTCCTGCTCACTGGTGGCGCTGCAGCAGTTGCCGCTGGATGTGATCAAGATTGATCATCGCTTCATTCGCGACATTCCCTACAACGTCAGTGCCACCGATGTGGCGTCGGCGGTGATCGCCCTGGCTCACAAGCTGCACCTGACGGTGGTGGCGGAAGGGGTGGAAACGCTACAGCAGCTGACGTTCCTGAAATCCGCCGGTTGCGCCCAGTGCCAGGGCAATCTGTTCAGCTATCCGCTGGACGAAGATGCCCTGATCGGATTCCTGATCCGGCAGTACGAGAAGCCGCTTATTTCCTGATCATGGCAATGGCGGCCTGTAACCGGTAAAATCACGCCGTTCCCGGATCCCGGTAGCGGCCCCTCCGGGCTCAATCCTACGTCTTATATGAGTAATCATTGTCTGTGACTGAACTGAGCCGAATCCGTAACTTTTCCATTATTGCCCACATCGACCACGGTAAATCCACGCTGGCGGATCGTTTTATCCAGATCTGCGGTGGCCTGACAGACCGTGAAATGGCCGAACAGGTCCTGGACTCCATGGATCTGGAGCGGGAACGCGGGATCACCATCAAGGCCCAGAGCGTCACGCTCAACTACAAGGCAAAGGATGGGGAAACCTACAAACTGAATTTCATCGATACCCCGGGCCACGTGGATTTCTCCTACGAGGTGTCCCGCTCACTGTATGCCTGTGAAGGGGCGCTGCTGGTGGTGGATGCCGGTCAGGGTGTGGAAGCCCAGTCGGTGGCCAACTGCTACACCGCTATCGAACAAGGCCTTGAAGTGGTGCCGGTCCTGAACAAGATGGATCTGCCCCAGGCCGAGCCCGAGCGGGTTGCGGCGGAAATTGAAGACATTATCGGCATTGACGCTTCCGATGCCGTGCGCTGCAGTGCCAAAAGCGGACTGGGTGTTGAGGATGTCCTCGAGGATCTGATCAAAAAGATTCCGCCCCCCAAGGGTGATCGCAGCGCGCCGTTGCAGGCACTGATTATTGATTCCTGGTTTGATAACTACCTGGGCGTGGTGTCACTGGTTCGGGTGACCGAAGGTGTACTGCGTAAAGGCGACAAGATCGTTATCAAGTCCACCAAGAAAGCCTGGAACGCCGACAAGGTTGGTGTCTTCAATCCCAAGCCCACCGACACTGATGTGCTTGAAGCGGGTGACGTCGGTTTCGTCGTTGCGGGAATCAAGGATATCCACGGTGCGCCGGTGGGTGACACCATCGTGCACCAGAAGTTTGCGGAAGAAACCCCGATGCTGCCGGGGTTCAAGAAAGTGAAACCCCAGGTTTACGCCGGTCTGTTCCCGGTCAGCGCCGACGATTATGACGATTTCCGGGATGCCCTGGAAAAGCTCACCCTCAACGACGCCTCGCTGTTCTTTGAGCCCGAGAACTCGGATGCTCTGGGCTTCGGTTTCCGCTGTGGTTTCCTGGGCATGCTGCACATGGAGATCATCCAGGAGCGGCTGGAACGAGAGTACGACCTGGATCTGATTACCACGGCGCCGACGGTAATCTATGAAGTGGTCACCAAGCAGGGTGAGACTCTGTCGGTGGACAACCCATCACGGCTTCCGGATATTGGTTCCATCGAAGAAATGCGTGAGCCCATTGTCGAGGCCAACATCCTGGTACCCCAGGAGCACCTCGGTAATGTCATTGCCCTGTGTGAAGAAAAGCGCGGTGTGCAGAAGAACATGCACTTCATGTCCACACAGGTACAGCTCACCTACGAGCTGCCGATGGCGGAAGTGGTGATGGACTTCTTTGACCGGATCAAATCGGCCAGCCGTGGCTTTGCGTCATTGGATTACCACTTTGTCCGTTTCCAGAGTGCCAACCTGGTTCGCCTGGATGTGCTGATCAACGGGGATCGTGTCGACGCCCTGGCGCTGATTGTGCACCGGGATCTGTCCCACCGCAAAGGGCGCCAGTTGATCGAGAAGATGAAAGAGCTGATCCCGCGTCAGATGTTTGATATTGCCATTCAGGCTGCCATTGGTACCCAGGTGGTCTCCCGGGTAACGGTCAAGGCCCTGCGCAAGAACGTAACGGCGAAGTGTTACGGTGGCGACGTCAGCCGTAAAAAGAAACTGCTTCAGAAGCAGAAGGAAGGTAAAAAACGCATGAAGCAGCTGGGTAATGTCGAGGTGCCTCAGGAAGCGTTTCTTGCTGTATTGAAAGTGGATAACTAAAAAGGCACCTGGATGGACATCGATTTTCCACTGGTACTGGTGGTTCTGACCTTCGTGACCGGAGCGGTCTGGCTGGCGGACATCGCGTTCCTGAGAAAGCGTCGGCTTGCCGGCGCAGAGCAGGGTGGCCAGGTAGACGAATCAGCCGATGAGTTCGAGGACCGGGAACCCTGGCTGGTGGATATCAGCCGCTCATTTTTCCCCGTGCTGGCGGTAGTCCTGGTGCTTCGGTCGTTCCTGATCGAGCCGTTCCAGATCCCCTCAGGCTCCATGTTGCCGACCCTCGAAGTGGGGGATTTTATCCTGGTCAACAAGTACGCCTATGGCCTGCGCCTGCCGGTGGCCGGTACCAAGATTGTTGAGATCGGCGATCCGGAGCGGGGTGATGTCATGGTGTTCCGCTATCCTGAGGATGGCACCACCAATTACATCAAGCGGGTTGTCGGCCTGCCGGGCGATCATATTCGTTACCGCAACAAGCAACTGTTCATCAATGATGAGCCGGTTCCCCGGGATTTCGTTGCGCGCTTGCCCCCCATGGAACGCTGGCGGGAACAGTTGGGTGAGGTTGAACATGATCTGTACCTGACCATGGGGCGGGTGAGCGGTTCCGGTGAGGGAGAATGGGTTGTTCCTGAAGGCCATTACTTTGTCATGGGCGATAACCGCGACAACAGTAACGACAGCCGTTTCTGGGGCACGGTGCCGGATGAGATGGTGGTGGGCAAGGCCTTTGCCATCTGGATGCACTGGAAATCACTGACAAGTCTGCCATCTTTTGATCGGGTGGGTGGCATCCAATAATTCTGATGGTTCCGGAGTACAAGACGATGAGAAGACACTATCCCGCAGGCCTGACCACTCAGCAGGGCGGCGCTTTGACGATGATGATCATGGCTCTGTTCTTTGGTGGCCTGCTGACTCTGGCGATCAAGATCGGGCCGGCCTACCTGGATGACTTTACCATCCAGGAAGCTCTGGAAAGCCTGGATGGTACCGACGGCCTGTCACAGATGGGTCCGGCACAGGTGCGCAGCCTGATTAACAAGCGCCTGAGTGTGAATAACGTTGACGGTTTTGATCCAAAGAACATCTCCGTTGAAAAAAATGGCGAACTGGTCGTAATCAAGGTGGATTACGAGGTTCGCAATAACATCTTCCGGAACGTGGACACCGTTGTGCACTTCCAGCACGAGTATGAGTTTCAGGGCCAGTGAGTTCACAACCAGACCTAGACCAACTTCAGCGCCGCATTGGCTACCAGTTCAAGGAACCGGAGCGGCTTCTGCTGGCGCTGACCCATCGCAGTTTTGGCAACCAGAATAACGAACGTCTTGAGTTTCTGGGCGATTCTATCGTGAACATGGTGATCGCCGAATATCTGTATCTTCATTTCGAGAAGGCCCGGGAAGGGCAGTTGAGCCGGCTTCGGGCCCGTATGGTCAAGGGGGTTACCCTCGCGGAGATCGGTCGTGAATTTCAGTTGGGCCAGTATCTGAGGCTCGGTTCGGGAGAGCTGAAAAGTGGTGGCTTCCGCCGTGAGTCCATTCTCGCCGATGCCGTGGAATCCATTATCGGGGCCATTTATCTGGACAGCGACTTTCATACCTGTCGGGCTCAGGTGTTACGCTGGTTTGAACAGCGCTTGGCAAACCTGGATATTCAGGACACCCAGAAAGATCCGAAAACCCGGTTGCAGGAGTACCTGCAGTCCAGGCAATTTCCGTTGCCGCGCTATGAAGTAATTTCTGTTGACGGCGAGGCCCACAACCAGACTTTCCATGTCTCCTGCGCCTTGCCCTCGCTGGACCGTAAAACCACCGGCACTGGCAGTAGTCGACGTGTTGCTGAACAGCAGGCCGCCCGAAATGCACTCAAGCAACTGGGTGTGGAGAATTCCTGATGACTGATATTACCCGCCCGGAAAACCCGGAAAGCCGCTGTGGTTTCGTCGCCATTGTCGGCCGGCCGAATGTGGGCAAGTCCACACTGCTCAATCACATCCTTGGCCAGAAGCTGAGCATCACCTCACGGAAGCCACAGACCACCAGGCATCAGGTGCTCGGTATCAAGACAGAGGGCCCGGTACAGGCCATTTATGTCGATACACCGGGCATGCATGAGGATGAGCCCCGTGCCCTGAACCGCTATATGAACAAGGCGGCCGCGTCCGCCCTTATCGACGTGGATGTGGTGGTCTTCGTGGTGGACCAGCTGGTGTGGACCAGCGCCGATGAGATGGTGCTGGAGAAGCTCAAGCGGGTGAAGTGCCCGGTTATCCTGGCGGTCAACAAAGTCGACAAGCTGGAGAAGCGGGAGCTGTTGTTGCCCCATCTGGAGGCTCTGTCCAAAAAGCGGGACTTTGCCGAGATCATTCCTCTTTCGGCACTGAAAGAGACCAATCTGGAGCCGCTGGAATCGGCTGTTGGCCGCTTCCTGCCCGAAAGTGTCCACTTCTACCCCGATGATCAGATCACAGACCGCAGTGAACGCTTTATGGCGGCCGAAATGGTCCGGGAGAAAATCACTCGTCAACTGGGCGCTGAACTGCCGTATTCCGTGGCAGTGGAGATTGAAGAGTTCAAGCACCAGGGCAATACCCTGCATGTTTCGGCACTGATTCTGGTCGAACGGGAAGGCCAGAAGAAAATCATCATTGGCGATAAGGGTGAGCGCCTGCGCAGTATCGGTCAGGAAGCCCGGGTTGATATGGAGCGGATGTTCGGATCCAAGGTGATGCTCCGGCTCTGGGTCAAGGTCAAGCGAGGCTGGGCTGACAGCGACAGGGCTTTGAAAAGCCTGGGCATGAGCGATTTCTGAGGCCGCCATGAAGGGCGCGGTGCAGCAAGAGCCCGCTTATGTGGTCCATCGGCGACCCTGGCGCGAAACCGCCTTGCTGGTGGATCTCTTTACTCTGAATCACGGCCGCATGAGTGTGGTTGCCCGAGGCGCCAACAGCACCAAGAGCCCGCTCAAGGCCCAGCTTCAGCCATTCCAGCCGTTATTAGTGGACTGGACCGGCAAAAGTGAGCTGAAAACCCTGGTGCAGCTGGAAGTGCGCAGTGCGCCAGCGGTCAGCCAACCCCGCGCGTTGTACAGTGGTTTCTACATTAATGAACTGGTTCAGCGGGTGTTACCGGTGGCCGATCCCTCCCCCGCGTTGTTTGCCAGCTACATTGAAACGCTGCAGGCCCTGGCGGATCTGTCTTCACAGGACGATGTGGAGCCGTTGCTGAGGCATTTTGAGCGCGCATTTGCCGCCTCGCTGGGCTACGATTTTGCCTGGGACGAAACCACGGATACAGGTATGCCTGTACAGGCAGGCGAGCTCTATGGCTACGATCCGGGCCAGGGCATCGTTTCCAATCTCGCGCCGGAGTTGCCATTGCGCCAATTGCCGGGTGAGGCATTGCTGGCACTGGCGGCCGGCGATTTCATGAGTGAAGCGCCCCGTAAAACCGCCAAGCGCGTCATGCGGGTGCTGGTGGATTACCTTTTGCAGGGCCGGCCGCTGCACAGCCGTTCCCTGTTCAGTCATTCGAATCCGTCATCTGGGAGAGAATCATGAATACCCGAGTCCTGCTTGGAGTGAATATTGATCATGTGGCCACCTTGCGTCAGGCCCGGGGCACCCGTTACCCGGACCCCGTGCAGGCGGCGTTGGTGGCGGAAGAAGCCGGTGCTGATGGCATCACCATTCACCCCCGTGAGGATCGCCGGCATATCCAGGATCGGGATGTGCTGCTGTTGCGGGAAGTACTGCAGACCAAAATGAATCTGGAAATGGCGGTGACAGACGCCATGCTGGCGTTCGCCGAGCAGGTGCGCCCGGAATGTGTCTGCCTGGTGCCGGAAAAACGCGAGGAGCTCACCACCGAAGGTGGACTGGATGTGGATGGCCAGGAAGAGCGCGTGGCCAAGGCCTGTGATCGTCTGGCAAAAATCGGCGCCGAGGTTTCGTTGTTTATCGATCCGGACCCGGTACAGATCGACGCGGCGGTGCGCTGCGGTGCGCCGGTGGTTGAGTTGCATACCGGTGAATATGCCGAGGCCGGGGAACCCGAAGCGGTGGAAGCCTCATTCAAAGTGCTTGCCGATGCCGTGGCCTATGCCCGCAAGAAGGGGCTGATTGTGAATGCCGGCCATGGTCTGCATTACCACAACACCGAGCGGGTGGCCGCTATTCCGGGTATCAATGAACTGAACATCGGCCATGCGATCATCGCCCGTGCCGTCTTTACCGGCCTGAAAGATGCGGTCCGGGACATGAAGGCGATTCTTGACCGGGCCAGGGCCTGATCAACAGTCAGGTGGTTTCCGGCTGGCGCTGCTGTTCCCGGAACAGTTGCTGCCAGTCGGTCTGCTCACTCCAGATCTGCAGCCGCTCCATGGCCGAAATCAGTTGATCTTTTAACAGCTCTCGATCCGGAGCCTCGCACTTCAGGGCGGTCTCGAACCGGTTGGCGGCTGTGCGCAGTTCGGGAACGCCGCAGTAGCGGGTGGCCCCGTGAAGCTTATGCACGCACTCAAGCAGGGGCTCGTTGCCACCGGTCTGCCAAAGCGCCTGAATCCGGTCGATATCGGTGTGTAACTGCTCCAGCAACATACTGAACAGCTCCTCCGCCAGATCGGCCTTGCCCGCCGCCAGTTGAATGCTCTCCTCTACACTGACGCAGTCCTGCTGCATCCGGCGATTTGACGGCCGCAGTGTCCGGCGGGTATCCCGTACTTCGGAAATCCGGAAGCGGTCGGCGCTATTGGTGCAGTCGTAGCCGGTGTATTCGCGAATCAGTTCCACCAGTTGGCTGCTGCTGATCGGCTTGGGCATATAGCCGTCGAAGCCTTGTTGCGCCAGCCGTTCCTGTTCGTCCGCCAGAGCGTGGGCGGTCAGGGCAATAATGGGGGTGTGGTGTGAGCCGCTGTCCAGATCACGGATGCGGGCCGTGGTTTCCACGCCGTCCATCCCCGGCATCTGCAGGTCCATGAACACCAGGTCAAACGCCTTCTGACGCACCTTGGTCAATGCCTCGAATCCGCTGGAGGCGCCTTCGGCTTCCAGGCGGCAGTCATTGAGCAAGGTCATTACCAGTTTCAGGTTGGCTTCGTTATCGTCCACCGCCAGAATGCGGGGCGTGCCTGAGCCGCTGTTCTGCCTCAATGGTAGGGCGGCTTCCGGCGCGCTTCGGTTGCCCGACTGAATGCCATGGATCAGCAGCAGCAGTTCATCGTAGAGGGCGTCCCGGCAGACCGGTTTGGTCAGGTGGCCGCTGGCCAGGCCCGACAGCGGCGTGTCGTGGGTTTCCAGAGTGGGCGTCAGCAACAGGGTGCGGCAGTCGCGTTCCACTTCCAGGGAACGCACCAGGTTGCAGTACTGGCTGGAGTTGAGCAGGTGGCGGGTAATGCCGATGATGGCGCCGGCGTAGCCTTCCTGCCGCCGTTGCGCCTCTTCTATCTGTTCCTGCAGCGCCCCGGGTGAGGCAACCCGTTCAACGGCTACGCCCCAGTCCCTTAACAGGTGTTCCACCGCCAGCCCGGTGGTCTTCTGGTGTTCGAGATAGATGATCTTTTCGCCCCGGAGCGCCTCTTTGGGGCTGGAGCTGTCGCCGGTTGAGGACAGTTCCGGCGTCAGGGTAAACCAGAACGTGGAACCTTTGCCCAGCTCACTTTCCAGGCCGATCTTGCCGCCCATTTCTTCCACCAGCCGTTTGGAGATGGCCAGTCCCAGACCGGTACCGCCATACTGCCGGGCAGTGGAGGCATCGGCCTGGCTGAAGGCGTTAAACAGTGACTGCTGCTGGGCACGTGACAGACCAACGCCGGAATCGGTTATGCTCAGGCGCAGTGTGACCCGGTTATGCTCGGTATCTTCGTCTTCCAGACTCGCCCGTAATACCACTTCGCCGGTCTGGGTGAACTTGATGGCATTGTTCACCAGATTGGTGATCACCTGCTTGACCCGAAGCGGATCCCCCATGATGTTGTCCGGTACATCGTTGTAGACCAGTGGCACCAGGTCCAGGTTTTTAGCGTGGGCCGCCGGTGCCAGCATGACCATCACTTCCTCAACGATATCCCGGAGCTGGAAAGGCACTCGGTCCAGGATCAGTTTGCCGGCTTCGATCTTGGAGAAATCCAGAATGTCGTTAATGATGGTCAGCAGGATTTCCGAGGATTTGCGGATGGTGTTCAGGTGGTCGCGCTGCTGGCGGGGCAGTGGGCTTTTCAGCAACAGCTCGGTGAAGCCGATGATGCCGTTCAGTGGCGTCCGGATTTCATGGGACATGTTGGCCAGGAACTCGGATTTGATCCGGCTCGCTTCCAGTGCTTCCTTGCGGGCAAAGTCCAGTTCGATATTCTGGATTTCAATGGTCTCCAGGGTCTCCCGCAGGTCTTCGGTGGCCTGGTCAATGTTCTGTTGCATTTCGGCCTGGGCCTTACTCAATTCCGAGGCCATATCATTGAGCCCCGACTCCAGCTGTTCGAACTCCGGGCCGGCACTGGTGTAAACCCGGGTGTCGAGCTTGCCTTCCTTGAGTTTGGCTACGGCTTCGTTGAGCTGGAATACCGGGTCGGTGAAGGCACGGCTCAGCCGCAGCGCGATGGCAAGACTGAGCAGGACACCACCGATCACCAGCAGCAGCGAGATCAGCAGCGCCTTGTAGGTTTCCTTTTCCGTGCGGACGTGGGACATCTCTACGGCAACCCAGCCCAGCGGGGCGTGGCGCTTCGCCGCAGACTGGCGGGCGTCCGGGTCCAGCATGGTCTCGATCATCAGATCCTGAAGGTGAACCGGCGTGACAAAACGAGTGCTGCTGTCGTGGGTCACCCGGACCGGCTGGTTGGGTTCCAGCGGTGCCATCGCCACGGTTTCAGCGCTGCCCGGGCCGGTATGAAGCATGCGCTGGCCATCGCTGCCATAGAAGGTGATGGAGCGAACATCCTGTTCTTCAAGAAGTGCGTTGGAGAGGCTGCTCAGCAGGCTGCGATTGGCCGTGAACAGGCCGTATTCAGAGCCTGCGGCAAGCTGTCGGGACAGGGACTCACCGCGATCCTTCAGCAGGTTCTCAATGTTGTTCACCCAGCTGTAGGTAAAGAATAGCCCTAACAACAGCGTGGTGAGCAGGGTGGGAACCAGAGTTACCACCAGTACTTTCTTGCGAATGCCCCAACGTCGCATACCGTGTTCCTGTAAAATTACCTTGTCCGCCGACAGGACACGCCTGCTGGTGGATACTTCCATGTCAGCATAGCTGAACGGCAATGATATAACCGTGGCCGTTATCCCGGAAACAGACAGTTATAGCCGCAGGTCATGGATATAGCGACAAGCTGTATTGGGACAAGGCGGCCATAACGCGTATGATTCGAATCCGAAAGTGTATCACAGGGCATCAATATGATTTTCCCCACCATTGAAGATTATGTCGGCCATACACCCCTGGTGCGTCTGCAGCGTCTGCCGGGAGACACCAGTAACGTCATCCTGGCAAAACTGGAGGGGAACAACCCGGCAGGTTCGGTGAAAGACCGGCCGGCTTTGAGCATGATCCAGGAGGCTGAACGCCGGGGCGAGATCAAGCCCGGGGACACCCTGATTGAAGCCACCTCCGGCAATACCGGTATCGCGCTGGCCATGGCCGCGGCCATCAAGGGCTACCGAATGGTGCTGATCATGCCTGATAACCTGAGTGAGGAGCGCCGGGCCTCCATGCGTGCATACGGCGCCCAGGTGGTGAACGTTTCCCGTGAGCAGGGCATGGAAGGCGCCCGGGATCTGGCCATTCGAATGGAGGCCGAGGGCAAGGGCAAGGTTCTGGACCAGTTCAGCAATGCCGATAACCCTTCGGCCCACTATCACACCACGGGCCCGGAAATCTGGGAGCAGACCGCCGGGCGGGTTACGCACTTTGTCAGCTCCATGGGCACCACCGGCACCATCATGGGCGTGTCCCGTTACCTGAAAGAGCGCAATCCCGATATCCGTATTATCGGCCTGCAGCCAGAGGATGGGGCGTCAATTCCGGGTATTCGCCGCTGGCCGGAGGCTTACCTGCCGAAAATCTACGATGCCAGCCGGGTCGACCAGGTTCTGGATATTGGCCAGCAGGAAGCCGAGGACACCATGCGGGCACTGGCCGAGCGAGAGGGCATTTTCTGTGGTGTGTCCTCCGGCGGTGCCATTGCAGCGGCCCTGAAATTGTCCCGTGAGGTTGAAAACGCCGTGATCGTGGCCATTATCTGTGACCGCGGAGACCGTTACCTCTCCACCGGTGTGTTTCCCGGCGCCTGAGTGGCCCCCAATCAAGAGAATTCTATATGAGTAAGCGTCGCCGCAAGGTTCTGCCCAAGGAGCCCGTGCGTTGTGAAATCGAGACCCTGAGCCACGATGGCCGGGGCATTGCCCGCGCTGATGGCAAAACCCAGTTTGTTGACGGAGCCCTGCCGGGCGAAACCGTGATGGCCAAAATGGTCAGCACCCGCAGCCGGTTTGATGAACTGCGCACAACCGAAGTGCTGGAAGCAGCGCCTGACCGCCAGCAGCCGCCCTGTGAGTTTGCCGATCTTTGCGGTGGTTGCAGTCTTCAGCACATGAGCGCCGATGCCCAGATCCGGTTCAAGGAAAATACCCTGCGCGAGCATTTTGCCCACTTTGGGGGCATTGAACCGGAGCAGTGGGTGGCTCCGATGCGTTCTCCGGATAGCCTCGGCTACCGTCGCAAGGCGCGGCTGGGCGTACGTTATGTGAAGGCCCGGGAGTCGGTGCTGGTTGGTTTCCGGGAGAAACGCAACAGCTTTCTGACCGATATTGACCGCTGCGTGGTACTGGATCCCCGGATCGGTGAGCGAATCGAGCCCCTTCCGGAGTTGCTGCATGGCATGGCGGCATTTGACCGGATTGCCCAGGTAGAAGTGGCCTGTGGCGATGATACGGCTGCCATGGTGTTCCGGAACATGGA
>MDSZ01169970.1_pt1 | contig 12616 bp, 5 predicted proteins | sample 811201 | NCBI WGS metagenome assembly MDSZ01 (sample SAMN05326647, study PRJNA326480) | marine metagenome | isolation source: seawater | place: Indian Ocean: North | collected 2010
ACAGACCCAAGAGAGATACTGTCAAATGTAGTTTTATTATTAGATAATTATGCGGGCACCACATATAATAACGCTAATATGCTAAACCTATACGGATTTTTAGAGCATGACCCATCTGATTCATTGTTGGATTTGTTAAAATTTACATATGATAATGTTGTCACGCCAGATGGTGATCCTAACTTGCCACCCTCTTTTATACAGCCTGTAACTAGAACGGATAATATAATTGTTAATGGACAGAAAACTGGTTCCCTTACTAATTACATTTATGGCGGTCACTTAAGAAAAACAGTAAACACCACCCTGTTTTCTCGCGCAGCTACTCCGCAGTCAAGTGTACGACCTTTAGGCACGGTAGGGGCTGGAGAGATTGAGTATCTTGGAAATGACATGTGGGCCAAGGCAGGGCGTGAGGGCTTCATACTCACAACAGGAGGATACCCAGCGCAGTTTCCAATTACCGGCGTTGGCATGTCTAGAAAAACGGACGAAGGGATGCCGTTTTACAGGATCGCGCAAGCCATAAGAGCATTATTTAATTATGACGGTAGTTTGCCTCAAGAATATATAGATGCAGGCTATGGAGGGTTTATAAACTTTAGAGGCTTTAATTATGTCGTAGATTTGACGGCATTTCCAGCAGACAAGATCCCGCCATACTACAGACTAAACTTTGACAAGATGACGCTTATGGAATTATGTCAGGAGCTTGCAGATGTTATAAGTCACGACTTATTTGTTAGCCTGTTGCCAGTCTTAGACCATCCAGCCACGGCCTTTTTAAATAGTTACAACTCTAACGTAAAAGCAAAAGATAGTAGCGGAAATTATATAGACCCTGACTGGAGAGATAAGGTTATTACTGGCGTCATACGTGTAGAAACAATCGACAGATCTAAAAAACCACAGTATGGATCTATACAAAAGTTTATAGATGAACAAACAGAGCGCGGAGAACATGTACAAAATAACGACGTTGGATATGAACTATCAAATGTTGTAACTGACAAGTTTGTTGTTGGAGCGCAGGAAAGCAAACTATACTTCTTCTCTAACAATAGAGACAGAGATTTTCTTGACACTCGTAAATTCAAGGCTGGAGCTCCTCCCGCCGGAGGAGTTGGAGACGCTGGAGCATTTAGTGCCATTGGAGACCAATGGAAACACTGGAAGTCTCTTCAGCAACAGATACTGCCTTTCTACGGGTTTTTAGGAGATGGCGCTGTCACCATACCCAGAGGCTGGGGAGCGTATCAGCAGATTATGCTTGATGCGTCTGAGCTCAATGCGTTTGGTGTCGGCAATTACTACGTAGCAACTGAGCTGGAATTAAGAGCAGCGTCAGTATCTTACGACAGGTGGAAAGACTTCTTAGTTAGGTACAACGATGAATATATGCAATCGTTAGAGAACGACGACGCACTAGACAGAGCTTTACTAAAAAGAACTCCAGCTATACCAGTAGAAAATGAACTTAGCGGCATATTGATGAATAGCGGAATCAGTCAGAACTATGGTGTGTCTGTTCCAAGGTGTGTTTATACTTCAGATAGAAATTACTTCACTTCCGATGGCCTGCCAGCTAGCCCATGTAGTCCACCTCTTGGCTATCCTCTATATTATAAACGCGCAACAAAGTTAGGTGTACCAGAAGCTGGACTCACCAGAATCGCCAACTCAATGAAAAACATTATTACAGACATTGGGAGACTAAAGGCTGAAAGAAATAGTGCTGAGCAAGAAATACAAGCCGCACAACATGAGCTAGAAAAAATAGAATCCGACATCGAATTTTTCCTAGCGGGACACAGACCTATAAATGACCCAGCACTGGAGGCCAACGACGAGGCTGTTTCTTCTTTTGACAAAGAGGTCACTGACGCTGGAATCGACGTTGCGGTAGACCTAGCGTCATCAATCACTAAGATGCCCTTGGGTTGGATTACCAGCTTTGACGGGCAAGGTGCATTAAGTGGGATAAAAAAGTTTCACGAGGGCCTCAAGGTCAGGTTGGAGCTTTTTGAAAATACTGAGTATGATACTATCGCCAGCGGATTAGCGACAACAGTTGATAGAAGAAATGCAATAGCTGCTCAAATTGGGATGATTAAAGACGCTACTACTGGTGGGGCTGACCTGATCACGTTAGTTACGCAACTACATAAGAGAGCAGAAAAGAACGCAAAAAAAGTTCATGAGTTCTTGAAAAAAGTGGCCGACGAAAATCTAGGCAAGAAGTTCCTAGTTAAAATGCCTAAAGACACAAATGTTTATTATAGAGAACAAATAAACTTTGCTGATTACGGGGCTAATACTAGCTTTGTAGGTGAAATAACTACTGGGCCTTTTGGTTTTAGGCCAGAGCCGATTAACGCCCAAAACCCAAATCAATATTTCACGAAAGCTTTTCAAACTCAGATTAGAAGCTCTTTAGTCAATGGTAGTATTCCTAAGCCATTTGATTACCTTAGAACTAGAACTGTTGATAAGCAGTTTCTTTTAGGTCTAGGAAATCAAGGTGTCACTATACCTCAGCGCGTACCAGATTATAGCGACGGAGCCCTAAAATGCAATTTTGATATGGTTGAAGATAAGTGGGTATTTAACTACGAAATTGATTCTAAAGGTGGCTGGTTTGACTATCAAATGTGCCAAGCACCTATACGCTCATCAGATTTATCTGCAATGACTCAAAATTTAGGGATAAGCTCTACACCTTATGTAACTAGAAACATTTTATTCCCGCAGGACATGTTCCACTTTATAGAAGAAGATGGGAGAGTCAAGGCTTTTGCTAGGTATAACCATAGTCAGTTCTTAGACTTTAAAGGCGTTTCAAAAGATAAACTTGTTCAACAAAAAGTAACACATAACGGACATCTTATACCCATTTTCCTAGAAGAGCTGGATAATATAATACCCGATAAACCCCAGTCTCTAGTCACACAGTCTAACAAGCTTCCTGAAATGACAGCGTTTGTTAAGGTCAACGTTGACGAGAAGTTTTATATGGCTCCCAGAACTGCACAAGGTATTGCGCCAGTCTACGGAACTCTCGTTAAAGATATAGGTTCTTATGAAATGCCTGAAATGGTTCTTGATTCCGGCGATTGTAAATTCAAACCTTCTTATGGGTTCTACAATCCAGTGTATGTGCCAAAGTCAGAGAAGGGCGGGTATGGAGGAGTGCAGATAGATCATGTAGATTTCCAACGAACTTATGTCGCCGGACTAGACGGTGAGATTGTAAATACTCAGCCTCATAACTTAGACCCAGACGCTGTCTACGCTTTAATCACTGTGCCGGGTAAAATTAAACCTACCAAAGATTCCAGAATGGTAGACGGGCCGTTCCAGCTATACGGCGCTACAACGATGAAAAATTTACTAACACAAGATGTCGTTAAGAACTTCCCCGGATTTGAACAGCCAACAATGAAGGGCAACCCGATAGGGGTAATAGGAGACCTATGCAATCAACTTTCAGCTCAAACTTTGAATCAAGCCCTTAATGCCGCAAAGAAAAAATTTGATGCAACTATGCTTGATGATCCACTGAGGTCTTTAGGTAGGGTGACAGAGTCTCCTATTTATCCAGATATTGTAGCTTTGCCTTTAATGTCAAAAGAGCGATGCTATGGGCCGTGGGTTTCATCTGCGATAGACGTTGAAAGAGGAATCACATATCAAAACATTGGAGGAAAAGTTGAGTTTTCTAAAAATGAAAAACTAGCCCCTTGGAACTTTGGTGGTTACGATCTTTTGAATAGAGCTGGCAGGCTAGAGGCTGAATTTTCAAATAGCTTACTGTTATTTTCTGAGCGAGGTGGAATTGTTTTTGCTGGAGCACCAAGAGGAAACTCTTTATGCCAACAGCTAACAACTGGCGGCCCTCTTGTGACAAGTATTTCTGTAAGCGTAGCTAACGGTGGCATCTCTACTACGTATAAAATGGATCTTTATACCTCTAGATTTGGCAAGCTGGATAACCAAAGGAAAGGCGAAATTGATAGAATGAGCCGTGAGAGGCAAAAGATAAGGGACAACCGGAATAAATTAATAAGGAAGGGCTTAGACAAGGGAGCAACAAGAGGAGACTTCTCATTCAGCAACAACCTAAACCAGATGGTTGAAATAGCCAGTGAAACTACTTCTTTCATGAACGCGCTCAACGACGAATCTAGACCTCCTAATGATATTATCGTAGCTTCTGTAAACGCAAATACCCATAGTTCTTCTCAAGCGGCTGACGGTGGAAATAGTTCTGGCGCTGGATCTAATGTCGCAATGAACTTTAATGCTTCCGCGCAAGGTGCTACGGCGACATCGGCTGCCGAGTCTGCTACTAACTCAAGACCAAACGCAGGATTTAATACGAGCTATATGAATATAAATAAGTTTAAGACTAACGCATCTGTGTATAATAGTGAAGAGGAGTTTAACACTGCTTATTATAACTCTGCTGGCGGTAGTGTATCAGAGAATTTAGTACCAATGTCAGAAGATGCTTATCATCCAAACATGCCAAATAAAGGCAGGAGAAAGACAAATACTTCTTTATACTTAAGCGATAACGTGGGAACTGTTAAGACCGTTGTTCCGGGGCTTCCACAGGCCGGAGCTCAATCTAGCAGCGACTCTCCAGCGTCTGCTGGCATGTTAGGCGGGGGTGACACAAGCATATTTGGAGATGGCATACCAAGTGACATTCTGGATCAAATGAATTCTTTGACAGCGGGCATGGTTGGAGATATAGCCACTATAGGGGCTGCTTCAGCGGGCACGTTGCTTGGATTAAGTGAATCATCGAAAGCTGGAATTGGTGGAGTTCATGACAAAACAGACCAAATAGGCGATCTATTTAGTTAAGGATTAGGAGAGAAAAATGACACAACTTAAATTTGAAGGACTTTTTAACGAGAACGAAAGAAGCGATCACGTATATCAATGTACGCATCCTGTATTTGCTACTTATGCAATGAGCACGTACACCTACGATCAAGCGGCAAGGATGATGCACAAGCTGCCTATTACGTGTGTTCAACCAATAGACGATAGCGGCGTTTGCACACTGCCTAATGGGACAGCCGTTCTTGTTCCTGACACAAATTACCCAGATAGAGCTGCTTGTGAGTTTGCGCAGGGAACATATACTCCATATTTTACTTCTGGGATATCTAATTTTTATCTCATCACAGAACCAATCATATCAAATGCAGATGATTTAGTGGCTGGTCAAAGCCCTGCCTCCAACCAGTATCCTTGTGACGCTTATAATTTAACCTTTGCTAGATTTGACACATTGAAGAAGGAATATATACAGGTCAGCACCGCACAAGACTGGGACGAAAGATATCCACAAGCTTTGAACGAAATATACGAGCTATCTAATGGAAATGAGCCTCTTTCTAATCCAGACGGAGGCAACAGTCCTACTCAATTTACAGGCTATCTTGGAAATGGAATTATTAAACTTAATAGAGCAGCCAATGAAGGCAAGTATGCTTTTCTAGCCAACGACCCCGACAACGTAAAAAGAACAAAGTTAAATGTACAACTTCTCTTAAATGAAATACAATCCAGCTTATCTGGCGTTTTAAATTTTCAAGCTAATTTATCTTTTACTCTTCATCCAGAGTGTATCACATTTTCTAGTGGTGTTCCATTCTCATTACATCTATACGACTCGAACGTAGAAACGAGAAGCAATAAACGTGCGGTTGTGCAAAGGGGCAAACCTAGATTTGCTATGCAGCCCAACTTAGCTTTTGGTGTTGCCTACGCAGGAGCCATACCAACTGGCGGAACTCCCGGCGTATATACTCCTCCAGAGGCTGGTGGTGATAACAATCCCAATAACATGGTTGGTGGAGAGCTTGATATAACCTACGATCCTAACACAAAGATGTTTGAAGCTGGAACCAAAGCAATACTTGCGCGATTACTAACTGACATTAATAGAGTCAGCCTTAACAATATTAATATAGATAATGTAGACACCATCCCACCAGACCAGCTATCACCAAATGGTGACCACTATATGGGTAACTTCTCTACGGGCTGGGCTGTTCCGCTACAGATGCATAACAATAACCCATATGAATATGGCCCAGTGTTTAAGAATTACGAATGCGGAAACCTTGACAAGCACAAAATTAGGGTTGTCAATCGAGCGCCGAAGACGTTCCCAAAAGGTCAAATAGTCATGTGCCATAAGATTAATGGCGAATGGATAATAATGGACTTTGGCCCCGCAGAGCAGGTTAGTAAAAGTTTTGAATTTGGCAAGTGGCAGTTTTGGAAGCTCATTGCTAATAAAGATTCCTACAGAAGAGACGATAGGTATCACTACGACCCAAATGTTGTGGATTACCACGAGACCATACTTAATGACGCCACTTACGAGGGGTTGTTTAGGGCTAAGTTTTACCAAGATCTTGACGATATAGTTAAGGCCAACCCATTTATTAACGAAGTAGTTGCGGGCAGCATCACAGATCCGGTTTACCAAATCCGACGCGCTATTGATGAAGTCAACGCGGCAGTTACTGGCGGGGGCAAGGGCAGCTTAGCCAAAAGTAACGGTGGATGGCAAGACAAAACAATAACATTTGGAGGCCAAACAACAACGTTTCCACAAAAAGTTGATATTAATTTTGTAGGGAGTCGTCGCTATCAACAAACAACGTCTTTTGATCAAATGGGGGCAAAAGCTGGAGGACTTAATGTACACGAATGTATTGGTCTAGCAAATCCATTTAGAGATGTCGATGGCGGAACCGTCGAGAATGTCGCTGACGATAACTATACTCATCATAAACTCTTTCCGCACTGGGGGCCGATACTTACAGATGGTTATACTTTAGATACTATAAATAAATTAGGCACTACCGACCAAGGCAATGGTACGATATTGGGATACAGGAGCGGCGGCGTCGGCTGCGCAAACCTCTTTCTTCCAGACACCGCTAGTAAACTAGGCGATATAAAAACCGACAGTAATTGGCGTTTAGATAATAATATTCTCCGACAATCTGATGGGCTAGGAATACACCTACCGGCTGACGTTGGCCTAAACGCAGCGCCATATGCTGAAAACGGCTCTCCAATAGAAGATCTGCAGGAGCTTTTAAGGTGCGTTAATCTTGATAGCCAACCACTGGCTACTTGGTCAGCAGCAATTTCAGCGAGTAGCTCGATAAGCCAGCAGCAGGGCGACGGTCTTGATTTTATGGACAGCAACAACCCTGTAAATCTTGCCCTTGGAGTTAGAGAATATCTAGGCGATATTCATGATCTTTATTTTCCTTGCGACAATACATTTACCGCTAATAAGCCACCTCCTGCTAGTTGGAAAGCTGATTTTACAGGAGCTTCTTTTAGTGCTGTACAAATAGAGAGAGACGGACAGACAAGCTGGAGGAAAGGCGAAAGACCTTCTCAGAGCAGGTGGGTTTACTTAGCAAAAGATGACAACGCACAACCTACGGGTGTTGATGCAGAAAGTGCATACAACCTAAAGCCATCGAACCCAAATAGAATTTGCTTCATACCTTTAAGCGCCGAGCATTGCGGAAGCTTAGATTTTAGAAGTTACTACTCAACGTTTTCGCCCGGCTATGGCGGGGATGATACTTACGCTCGACTCTTGGCTCTGGGATCTCAATCGACAAGTCTTTATCAAAGCTCTCTGGATGCAATGGGCGCTGGCTCAGCTACTTTAGCTCCCTTTGGGGCTGATCCCGACGGCGCTGGAGTCGGAATATTCCCAGAAAAATTTGCTAGAAGAAGTGCTGAGAACTATGTTTATCTTTATGGCGTCCAACGACCGGATCAAAGAATATTCTATACTAGCATTGGCAATGGACATGGAGATCACCCCGGACAAATGGAACTAAACCACCTTAGCTGGGGAAGGAATGGCACCTTGGTTGGCTTGGCGGACGGTGATTTGGTTGTTTCAGAAGACGATACAAACAGCGACCAAAATGGGCACGGTATTAACGGCATAAGATACGGCATACCATACGGGATATACTGTAGACATCAACACGAATACGGGGAAAATGGTCAGGGTTACGCACCAAATGATCTTTGGAGCTTTGGTAACGACGGCCTTTCTACTATTGGGATATCCTCTGCAAAATGCACTGTTAAAGTTCGTGGATATGAACTAGCTGTAAAGAGTATAACAAGTGCTGGTATCACAACTACAGTTCCAGATAGACGCCAAAGATGGGGAACATCAGGCGATGGACAAATGGACTTTGGGACTACTGCTGGATATGTCAAAGTGTACGACGCTTGGCCTGAAGAACAAACAATTTTTGACCCTAGATATTTTGCGGTAATGCACTTTAATCCGGGAACCTTGTTAACTTTGCCGGGTGGAAGCTTTAAGGGAAAAACAGATCAAGACACTGCGGCACACGTAGAAGCTAGTGGTTATACAGATATGTACAGATGGACTGATAACGAAGAGTTTGACTGTGATCACAGAGTTCCAACTATATCTGGAGCTCCCGGCGATACAGATTTGGTCGAAGTTCCAGTTGGGCATCTTATATTGAGTGATTACCCAGCTAAGCGGCAGACAAACACTTTCTACCCAAGTATGCCGCACTCAATGGGCATGATTAGACCAAAATCAGAATGGAAAGTAGTTACCACGAGAAGAGGTATGCTACTTCCATTTAAATACAGAAAAAAAGTGCTATCTTTGAGTATCCACGATCAGGGTCATAATGTAAGAACCTATGATTCTACAACAATGACAAACAATCTGATTCTTCAAGACGGCACGATTAGTGCTGAAATGCCCTCAGTTTGGATTGCGTCCTCTGGGATGGGATACAAGGTAGGTGACACATTTGCTATGGAAGGTGGAAATCCAGATGTAGTTGGTAGCACCGTAGTAACACAAGTAAATGAAGATAAAGATGTAGGCCCCGTAGGTGCTATTTTAGAGCTTAGACCCGGAAATCACCCAACGACTCCTACTAATGGATCTTTTGGTGAAAATTATGATCCTAGTGCTTTTGTTAGTAGTCAAGATTACTTCAAAATACTAAAGATGGATCCTAATCATCCAGTATCTAAAGCACCTCAAATACAAGGTGTTCCATCAATCAGCCCCGCTGGAAATGCAAATGCGGGCGTTGGCGCCGTAGTGTATGCTCTTCATGGTATTTGTACAACTGTAGACAAGCTAGACGTTGGCCCGCTAAAACAACAGAGCGCAGTAAGATTCACTGCTGCTTCAGATGGCAAAAGAGGGCAGTCAAGCATACGTCCATTTGCTAGAAAATTAAGCATACCTAAGCCAAACACAGACTATGCCTATGATCTATTCATGCAATATCACAACGATGTTAGCCATGTATTTATGCATAGCGATCAAATTTTAGATCATAAAGCACAATTTACACAGGTAGAAATTATAGGTGTATAACAATTTTTCGTGTATAATATATAACAGACGACCTTTTACTAGGAGATTAAATAATGGCTGAGATTAGATTTTACGCTCAGGGCGTAAGTAATACAGAAGTCACAGACGGTGGATATGGCGATATTACGCACGAAGCTGGTTCTGGACTTGGTTTTTTTGGTAGTACGATTGGTGTTTCCGTGCCAGTTGGAGATTATCAAACCACTACATTCCATACCAATGGAGACGGTACGGATGTTGCTGGTTCAACAAGATTAAAAAATAGCAGATATGTAAGCGATACTGGCGTAAGTATTGATGAAGGTGCGACGATTGAACTTGATAAAATGTCCAATTTTCAAGCTCCACTAAACATCAGATTTACTCATGACGAAGATGTTATGGTAAAAACTTGTCGCCTAAGAATCTTTGACAGAAATGATATTTCCAAAGCTGCCTCTGGCGTTACAACGAAGGCTTTTGAAGTACGCCGCTATGCTAGCAGCAATACGGGAGATCTTCAGCTAGATCATGTAGCCGCTGCATCTCCTATTCAAAGTAGTCCTGCAACTAAATGGTCGCCTTTTGTTGGTAGCTCAGCTGGTGATGGAGACGAAATGTATTTAACAGATAGTCCGGGCGTAAGTGGTGCAAATACCACAGCTGGTGACAACGTAGCAACAAAGGTCGCCGGCTACGTTGGGACAGTACCTCAAGAAGGTGCTACACACAGAGCAATGCGTCACGACTGGTATCTAGCCGTAAGTGCATCACCTGACAGCATTGGTGCAAAAACCAGTTACGGCATGTACTTCACATGTGAATATCTGTAAACTCATGCCATTAAAAAAAGCCCCTTCCTTGCGGTTGGGGCTTCTTTTTTTGGTTACTCGTTTTTCTCAGTCTTTGGGTTCCATTTAACCCATCCCTGATCGGGCAACCAATTTCCATCGCCATCTTTGCGTCTTGGGAATAACCCGCCGCCCTTCTTGTGAGCGCCAAACGCTAGTCTAGCTCCGCAGTTCGTGCATCTTAGCTCGTAGTACTGGTTGTCATCAACCGTTCTGACTACGAACCGTAGATTTTCATGGCCACATTTGCCACACACACTCTGCTCAAATACTTCTTGAAATTTACTGATTTGTTCAAAAATGTCTCGCTGTGAATCACCTTCAAACTCAACAGAAATACGTTTGTTACTTGTAGTATAGTTTACTTTCATTGACTACGCCACTCCTCTATATAACCTAAAATTGCCTCTGGGATAGTTGATTTATCCCTCTGATAATTATTCAACGTGTCAATAATATCACTAGCTACCTTCTTAGATATCTTGCGATTGTTATCTACATTGAAAACCGTTTTAAATAGTTCACGACCATTAACATTTAGCTGCTTACACTTAACATCAATAAAGTTGTACTGTGCGTCAGACATGCGACTAGAGTCATCGTATCCACCGTCAGAGGTTTCTTTTTTAGCTGACAATTCTCGCACTATCTTAGCAGTGTCTTTTTTGGTCATTTCTTCCGCAGCTACAGCTCTAATTCTCAAGGCTTTGCGTAAAGCTCTACCTTCAGCACGAGTACTTGCAGTTGCAATGGCATAGGCACAGAACATGTCGTCTGTGTTGCCTTCCCAGCAGTCCGCTACTTCTGAGTAGCGCATTCCATTTTCAAACTCCACAGTAAAAACAACAGTTGCTCTACCATGATGATCGTCGCGCTGAGGCGGAAAGACCTGAGTTGGGCCGCTATAGACAATGGGGCCAATAACAAGTTCCGCCACACGGCGTAGACCATTTACAAGTGGGTTGCCATCATACAGCTCTTTAGAAGTGAACATAGACATAACGTACTCGTTCCACTCTGGATCTGTAATAGACGGCGCATTTTCATCAGTACTAATAACATCTTTAACAGAAGTATCAGTATCAATAGGAGTTTCCAATTCTACAGTTTCAAATAACATATCTTCCATTTCTCTATCCTTCTTAATCATAATTCTATTTCAATAAACCTCTTCGACTTAGGGGGAAATTTCTTATCAATCTTTTGCAGTCGCTGCAATAAATTATTTATCAGTGCCTCCTTCTTGTTTAATGACACAAAGTCAGACAGATTCTTAACTCGGATAATAATATACCCTTTGCTGAGAATAAGCCCAGACTTCTGACTGTCTGCGATGATCTGTTTCTGGAGCTTCTCTTCTCCCCAAATTGGAAAGAAGTGGGAAGGCCCGTCTATCTCTATTATAGTCTTATGGCTAGGAATATACAGATCTATTTCTAATTTTTGTGTAGGAATCAGGTTTTTTTTGTGAAACTCTACAGAGTACCCGTAATCCGAAAGAGACTTAGAAACAAACTTCTCAAGTTTAGACCCTTCTTTTCCAGCCCTTTGCACAGCTTCAATAGCCAGCGAGCAGATACGGTCTCGTTCTACTTGAGGCATATCGTGCCATCGCCGCTTTGCTTCTAAGCATCTGCCGTTGTACTCATCTTCGTCCATAGACGACCAGTATTCTTGAACTGATGAGCTGATTTTCAATCGCTCCTCTTTGGTTCTCTTCTTACCGCTGGTTGGGTGAGTAGCTCGTCCGCTTTTTAATGCGTTCTTCTGGGCTTGACTACGTGTCTTTAGCTCAACTCCATTTTTAGTAAGTATCCTTCTTATCTTATTAGGATATGTGTTGAAGTGTTCAGCAATCTGGTATGTGCTTCTACCTTCTTCATATAGCTGTATTACTTTTTGATCTTTCATTGTATAGCCTCTAAAATATCTATGTTAAAATTATCTACGACACGCTTGGGCTCTTTGCCTGTGAGTCTGAAAAACTCTTGCTTGTCTTCTTCTGATCTACATATAACTTCAACATTTGGATTGTTACTAATTGTTATCAACCCTAGAACGTCTTTATCGCCCTCAAATCCATAGTAGAAAAATATAGAAAACTTGTTGCCAACATTCAAAGCTTTTGAGGTAGTCTCTACCGTTGTTGTCACAAGATTTCCTGTAAAGTTCCAAAGGTCTGCGGAATTAAAAAGTGCGTATTCCATTCGCAGATGATTCGGCCCTATACTATCATAAAACACACATGCGTCAGACACTTTATCCTCTTTTACAGCGGCATTTAGCATCTTCGCCATATCTATTACTGCCTCATTTTTTGTAATTATTCCAA
>MDSZ01138751.1_pt1 | contig 12615 bp, 10 predicted proteins | sample 811201 | NCBI WGS metagenome assembly MDSZ01 (sample SAMN05326647, study PRJNA326480) | marine metagenome | isolation source: seawater | place: Indian Ocean: North | collected 2010
AGATTTATAAGAAAAATTATTCCTCCAACTAGTGGAACATTTGAAGTGTGAATTTTTCTTGAAAAGTCTGGTTCGTCATAAATTTTTAATTTGGTAAACAATTTAGTCATTATTATAAATAAAATTATATTTATAAATAGTAACCCAATTATAAATAATAAATTATTCATCATTTTGAGTTTGAAATAAAAAAAAGCCGACAGGCATAAAAATTACAGCATTTAAGTAATTATTAAAAAAATTCCCGTTAGGTAAAAAAAATATGAAGGAATTAATTATAAGTCCTAAACTTAAAATATAAATTTTAATTTCCTTTTTTGATAATTTAATTTTTTTGATTTTCCGATAATAGATTTGGGATAGTATTTTTTTCAATAATAAATAAAATATAAGAAAATAAAAAATAGTACCTATTAAACCAGTCTCAGCAAGCAGTTGTAATAAAAAATTATGAGGATGAGTGGTGCAACTTGATTGTTCGATAAAAAATTTTTGATCTGAACATTTTTTTCTGTACATATTTGGACCTAATCCAAAAATTGGATTATCTTTAAACATTTTGTATGCTGTAAAATAATGCACTTCATGTGCTCTAGAAAATATGTAAAATCCTCTTTCTGGTTTATTAGCAATGTATTCTTTGACACCATCCTCATTTGAGTAACTTTTAATAGCAAGCCCTTGAAGTGTTTGTTGAACTATTCTCTCTTTTAAACTAGGACTGCTAAAAATTATAAAAAATGAAATTAAAATATAAGATACAATTAACATTAAAAGTTTTGTGATTTTGTTGTTTATTAAAAAGTAAACTCCAAAAATAAAAAATGTTACAAAGAAAAAGGCTGTCCTCTCACCAGAGATTAAAACTAATACACTTAATAAAATTATAAAAGATAATATTTTAAAATTTATTTTTTCAAATAAATAATAAAATAAAAATAAATATAATGGCAACGTCCTAGAAATAAAACTTCCTACAATTTGTCTATCATCAAATGGTCCTGTTAACCTTAAATTGGGTTTTTCAAAACCAGTCAAACTTTTACCAAAATAAAATTGAAAATAAGAATCAATCAATACTATTAACAAAGCAATAGTGAATGTATAAAAAAAGATTTTAAGGAAAGAATTATAATTTTTAATTAAAAAAAAAATAAACAAGGAAAAAATAATAAATCTCAAATAGAATAAAGAACTCTTTAAAGAAAATAAAATATCTTCAGAAATTAATGATCTAAACGTTATATAAATCCAAAATACTATAAATATTTTAAAAAAATAATTATTGAAATAATAATAAATTTTATGTTTTAAAATAATATATAAGAAAGATAAGGCACATATAACCATAGTCAAATCAGGAAGAAAAGGTCCTGTTAAAAGAAGTAAAGGAAATAAAATAACTAAAGTATATAAAAAATTTAAATATAAACCATCGACTATAGCTATACTTTTAAATTCCTCAGTTTTTTCATAAATATTAATAAAATAATTCATATATGATTTTAAGAAATAAGAATAATAGTTATACTTAATATTCTAAAATATAAAATTGGAAATGCAAATAAATTCATCAGGATATTCTTTTGTTTCCATGTATCAATCATACCCATCTTATCATGGTGCATCAGATATATCTTACAACCTTTTTAATAACTGGCCGAGTGATAAAAAAATACTTTTCCAGATTACAAATTCAAATTTAAAAAAAAGAAAAATTGTTAATATAAAAAAAAAAAATAACCTTTTAGGTATTTTATTCAATTTTTTTTTAATAATTTTTAAAATTAAAAAGTTTCAAAAAAAATACAAAAAAAAATATTTAATAATTGAGGGTGCTAGTTGGGCAGGTTATATTTTTGTTTTTATTATTTTAAGTAAAATAATGATTAAAAATATAATCGTAATTTATCATGCACATAATTTAGAGTATGAAGTAAGAAAACTTAAAAATAATTATTTTATTTCTTATTTAACTTTTTATTTTGAAAAATTTATATACCAAAACACTTTGGCCACTAGTGTAAGTAACAAAGATACAAAATTTATAAAAAAATATTATAAATCAATACCTGTTTTATTTGAAAATGGTATCATAAAGACAAAACAAGAGAAAATTTTACATAAAGAAATTAAAAAAAATAAATTTATTCTTTTTTGTGGGTCTTATACATATTGGCCAAATAAAATGGCAATTAGCAAAATAATCAAAAATAAAGAGCAAATAAAAAAAATTTTTCCAAAGATAAAATTTGTTTTTACTGGTGAAGGATTTCCTAATTTTGCTGATAAAAATATACTTAATCTTGGTATAATTAAAAAAACAAAACTAGTATGGCTTATTAAAAATTGTTTATTTTTTTATGCACCAATGCCCAGGGCTCCTGGCACAAAAATTAAGATTATAGAGGCTTTGTATTACGGGGCAAATACAGTTTGTAGCAAATATGCAATTGTTGGTATAAGAAAAATAAAAAAATTAAAGTCTCTATATGTAAATTCTGAAAGTAAACTCATAGAAAATTTGATCAAAATTAAAAATAGAAAAAAATACAAAGTTTCAAAAGATTTTAAGGATAATTATAACTTTAAAAATAAAATAAATTTTTTTTATGAAAGAATTAACAAATTATAAAAATATAAATAAAAATATATTACTTTTAACTTTAACATTTTTAATTTGGGTTTCAATAGGATCAAAATATAAACCCTTTCCAGAAATTAATGATCTCAATGTTAAAAATATATTAAACTATATTAGATTTTTATTACCTTTATTTTTAATCATAATAATATTTACTTTTAAAAATGATTATCAAAAAAATTTTTTTTTAAAATTTATAATTTTTTCGATTTTTTTTAGTTTTTTGATAGGCACCTATAACTTATATCACAATAATATTAATATTATTCCAAACCTGAATAACGATAAGCTATTAATAAAAACTGGATACTTACCTAATGTAATTAGAGATATATTTATGGCAATTTACTTTGTTTCAACCTATTTAATTTTTTCAAGATTAAATCAAAGTGAAATGGCAACATATATAAAGTTAAACTATATTTTCTTAATTTTTATTTCTTTCATAACACTTTATTTTGCATATCTAGAATACTTTTCTAATGAAAAAGAATATTTATACTTTACTCAATTTTTAATAACTGGAGAGCTGTTAGGTGTTCCTACAATTAGATCTTTGGGATTAAGTAGGAATTTATTCATTATTTTTATTCCTTTGGCTATATTATATATATTTAAAAAAGATTATAAATTTAAATTATTTTTAAGTTTTATATTAATTTTTTTAAGTTTAAACATTTTCCAACTACAGTCTAGATTAACTATATACTCGTATTATCTTTTTTTTATTTTTATTATTTTATTATTTTTTTTTAAAAAAAATTATAAAAAAATAATTAATATTATAATTTTATTTTTTTTAATTCCTCAAATATTAAATGTATCAATACCTATTGCTAAAAAATATACTTTAGCTTCAAAAGGTCATAACTTTAAATTACTCAGTATTCATAATTTAGTTGGTTTTGTTAAAAATATAGAACTACCTAAAAGTAGAATTGCAACATTAACTCCGAATAACCCTGATTATTCGATAAAAGAAAATAAAAATGAACACTTTAAATTATTATCCGAATATTCTTCAGGAAGAATGGATTTGTGGAAAACTACATTAAAAATAATTACTAATAATAGCGAAAATAAAAATACCTTCTTAGGTTTTGGTACAAGTGCTGATAGATTTTTTTTAAAGGAAAGTGTATCAAATACATTTTTATACTCACTTATTTCTGGTGGTTATATTGGTTTATTGTTTTTAATTTTATTTTATATTTATATTTTGTTTCAAATTTATATTTTTTTAACAAATAAAAAAAATTACTCTAATAATATAATTGGTTTATCTGCTGTAACTGTAATTATTTTTATTTTGCTAAGAAGTTTAGTTGAAAGCAGTTTTTTGATTTTTGGATCAGATAATATTATCTTATTTATTTGTTTATTTTATATTAATAATAAAAGATTAATTTAATTCCTTAATCTTATTTAAAATTTGATTTATGGTTTTGGTTTCATTATCAAATTCAATTGGAAAAACTTTTTTATCATCTTCAAATGTTTTTTCATAATTCATCTCTTTATTAAAAAAAACTCTTACACCATTTGAAATACAATCAAAACAGAACAATGAATAAAAATTTTCAGAACTGATTATGGTAAATTTAGTTGATTTACATAAATCAAGAACTTTCTCTCTAGTCAAAAGACCAAATTCATTAATTCCATCAACATTTAACTTCTCGCCGACTGTTACTATTTTAAAATCTTTTTTTAATAAGTTTATAAAATTAATAATTTTAGAAGTTCCTTTTGATGGATAAGTTCTAATATAAAAAATAAAATCAAATTTTTTTTCTGTATTTAAATTTTCTGAGTTTAAATCATATAAATTATATATAAAATTAAACTCAGATTTTTCTATAACTTTTTTTGATAAAACAGATTTTAAATTTGAGGTATTAAATGTTAAATTTTTATACCTAAATAAAAAAATAAAATTTGATATTTTAAATTGAATTGGCATTAAATATTTTCTAAAAAATTTTTCAAAACCTTTAATATCACTACTATATGTAGTCGTCCCGGTTATGGGTCCTAGAATAGTGTTGGGAGGTAATAATAAAAATAATAAAAAATTCCATAGAGGTAAAAAATTAATAAAAGCCACTTTATTCCCTCTGAAATATCTATACCATAAATAGAGAATACCAAAAAAAGGGTCTATATATTTCTCTACAAATGTTAATTTCCCTCCACGATTTAATTTATTAATGTTTTCTAATTGATCATAGCTCAAAATATTTGATAAATTTTTTATAAAAATTTTATTTTTGTTAAAATCACCTGTATCAATTAACTTACTTAAAAACAAATTTGCTGTGATACCCTCTCCATTACTTTTTTCAAAATCACTTATCCAACAAAATAATCTCTTTCTTTTATCTTTTATTTCCCAAGTTTTATCATTTAGAAAATCTATAAATTTTGGATTTATATAGCCAAATATGTTATTTATATTTCGTCCTAAAAACCAAGGAATAGAATCAATGAAAATATAAAAATAATCCTTAATATTAGGTTTATCAATAAATTTACTTGCTTCTTTCAGATATAAATCAGTTGATCCAGTTTCTCTAAAAGTTAATTGATTATCATGATACTTAAATCCTGATAAATAACTATTTATTATATAAAGATCATTTGATTTTGAAAAATTATACCATAGGTACATATCTCCACTTTTTTTTAAACTTCTAAAATAATTCAAATCTAAATTTTTGATTAAACTAGGTCTCCAAAAAGTTGACTCTTGTTGAATAAATGGAAGATATCTACCGTATGCACCACATTTTATTAAATGAGATCTATAGTTATAAGGAATTTGTATTTTAGTAATTTCAGATTGTTCATTATAAATTATTTTTAATCCTGTCACCCAATTTATTTTTTTATTTAAAAAGACACTTTTTAACACTGAAAAGGCAGATTTGTTTAAAAAATCACCTGCATTAAGATACCCCATTAAATTGCCACTAACTAATTTAAAACCTTTTGCCAGCCCATCATATAGACCTTCATCTTTCTCAATTATATGAATTATATATGGATATTTTTCTTTATATCTTTTTATGATTGAATTTGTTCTGTCTGTAGAATTTCCATCAATAATTATATATTCTAATTCGCATTGCTTATTAATGACCTCTGATTGTTCGCAAACTGACTCTATTGTTTCAGAAATATATTTTTCTGCATTAAAACAACTAGTAATTATTGAAAATTTCATTGTAAAATAAATTTATGATAATTAAAAAAAAAATACTTTCAAATGAAATTATAAAAAAAAATAAAAATATTATTGATATTAAAGATATCGAACTATTTTATAAGGATTTAGTTAACAAAACCGGCGAAAGTTATTCATATTCTTTAAGTAATATTAGTATTCTTGGTAATGGAAAAATTTTTACTCTAAATTACGATATTATCTCAGATTATTTATCATTTGGCTCATTAAGTAAATTTGTAATTTTAAAAAAAACAATATTATATTTTGATTATATTTTTAAAAATATTTATAAAAAAATTTTTACAAAAAAAATTTACTTTAAAAATCATTGCTTTTTTATCCATAATAGAAATTCTAAAGGATACTTTCATTGGATAACTGATACACTACCAAAAGTTATATATATTAAAAAAAATTACAAAAATTATTTAATTGTTTTACCAAACGAACTGAAAATAGATTTTATTATCTCTAGTCTTAATAAATTAAAAGTAAATTTTTTTTTTTTAAAAAAAAATAATAATTATTTTTTTAAAAAATTAACTTATATCGGTAATCTTTATCCATCAGGTAATCCAAGAAAAAAAATTATCAACAGCTTAAAAAAAAGAATTGATTTAAAAATTAAAAATTCAAAGAGAATTTATGTTAGTAGAAATAAATCTGAACGTAGAAAAATTACCAATGAAAGAGATTTAATTTATTTACTTAAAAAGTACAATTTTAAAACTGTATACGCTGAAAAAATTCCATTTGATAAACAAGTAAAAATTTTTGCTTCTGCAAAATATGTAATAGGTCTTCATGGAGCAGGTTTGACTAATTTGATTTGGATGAAGAAAAAAAGTTATTTGTTTGAAATAAAACCAGAAAAAGATTTGTATCTTAACTGTTACTTTAACTTAGCTAATTTATTAGATTTAAAATATTATTATATTATATGTAAAAAAAAAAATATATTTACATCAAGTAAAAATTCAGATTATGAGATTAATTTAAATCAATTAAAAAAAAAATTAGACAAAATAATTAAATGAAATCGAAAAGAATAAAGTTAATATCTAATTTTAAAAAATTTAATGCGAATTCAAATTTTATTTTAAGCGCGTTTAATCTTTCTTTTATAGCTTATTATTTTTTAGGATTAATTAAACCTAGTAACAATTTTTATTTATGGACTGATGGAATTATAGGTACAATATATTCTAAATCAGAAAAAATTCCTGGAAGTAAATTTTTCACTTTTTTTTATAATTTTAAATTCTCTAGTATCATAGTCATGGGAAATTATTCAAAAAAACAAAATTTTTTTCTAAAAAAAAAATTTAAAACTAAAATAAGTTTTATTAAATTACCAAATATTACAAAAAAAAATCTTAAAAAATTTATTCCGAAAATACAAACAAATTCTTTAGTTTTAATTACTTTGCCAACCCCTAAACAAGAAATGTTAGCTAACGAAATTAAAAAGAAAAATAAAAAATTTAAGATTATTTGTATTGGAGGTGGTTTGAGTATTGCATCAGGAGAAATAAAAAAATGTCCTAATTTTATTCAGAAAATTGGTTTAGAGTTTATATGGAGATTAAATAGCGATCCTTGGAGAAGAATAAAAAGACTAGCTTTAACTATGCTTATTTACTTAATTAACATTAACAATATTAGCAAAAAAATAAAAATTATTAAAATTTAACAAATTTCCTAACATAAAAAATAAATTCTCTAATTTTAAGATAAAATTTATATTTAACTTTGTAATTTGTCCATTTAACATATTTTTGACCCAAACCGGAAATTAAGTTTGATGTCAAAGGAACGTTGCCACCTGTCGAGGAAATTATCAAAGAACTTTTTGACATCGCAAATAAGTCAATAATGAAATCCTTTCCAGAGGTTTGTCTAAATATGTTGGTATTATATTTGATGTTTCTATCAATAAATATAAACTTTTCTTTAAGTTTATCTTTTATTTTTTTTTTATAAAAATTTTCGTCACTTGAAAGATAAATATGTTTATACTTTTTTGGAATTAGAAGTTCTATATTTTCTATAAATTCTTGGAACTGTTTGTGGTAAATTACATCTTTTGAAGGTATTTCTAAGAAATAATTTTTAAAATTAACTAATTTATCAGTGAGTCTTATGTGAATAGATATAAATTTTTTTCCTTTTAAAATATTCTTTAATATTGAGTGATTATTTTTTTTTAATTTTATTAACTGATACGTTTCTTTCCATTTTTTGAGTAATTTTCTATTATCTATATTTTTAGAATTAAATTTAAAGCAATTTTTAATAGAAATTTCTGAATTAAAAGGATCCATTTTAATTACATTTTTATTTTTTTTTTTAACATTTTTAATTTTAAAATTTTTAATTTTAATTAAATCAGATATATAAAAAGGACATTCTTGGTTTTTTTTTTCATAAATTTCAATTATTTTAAAATTTTTTTTTTGCATTTTTTCATATGCTATACAAAATGTAAGTTGTCTCAACCTATCACAAAAACCAGATTGCATATTTGATAAATCCACATACATAAAATTCAAATTATATTAGACAAATTTTTTTCATACTTTGTTTTTATTACTTTATGTGACCAATTTTTTTTAGAATAAATTTTGGCATTTAAAGAAAATTTTTTTCTTAATTTTTTATTTTTTATTAAAATTCCCAGTTTTTTTGAAAATAAATAAAAGTTAAATGGTTTAATTAAAAAACCATTATAATTATCTTTAATAATATCTGGTATTCCTCCAACATTATATCCCACTAATGGTTTACCGCATGATTGGGCCTCTAAAGCTATATTTGGAAGATTATCTAACCTTGATGTTAAAACCACGATATCACAAATATTGTATATTTTTGACAAATCTTTTTCACTCTCAATATAATTTAAATTTTGTATTTTGAATTTACATGACTGGTCAAATTCATTTTTGCTAGCAATAACCAACTCAAATAAATTTGGGTCAATTAAATTTAAGGATTTAATCAATAAGTCTAATCCTTTTCTTTTATCGCTAGCATTTCCAAACACTCCAAAAAAAATTTTGATTTTGTCATTTTTAAATAAATTAAATTTTTTAAAAGAATTAAAATTTTTTTTTGGAAAAAATATATTTTGATCTACAGGATAAGGTATATTAATTAATTTTGCTTGATTGTATAATTTTGAATTCTGCACAGAATCAATTAACCACTTGCTTGGTGATATTATTGCTTTTGGAGAAATTGACTTCTTTTTATTGTATATATAATTTGATAAAAAATTTTTAAATTCTCCTTTTTTCCATTTTTTATCACTATAATCTAGGTAATTTTCTGATCCACATATCCACCACATATCATGCATAGTTATTATAAAAGGTTTATTAATTTGTTTTATGTCTTCTATCGAGAGAGTTTCTGCATTTATCCAATGTAAATTAATTAAATCATAATTAGAATTATTAATATATTTTAAAAAAGGTGATTTAAAAAAGTTATATGACTTTGGATTATCATTTGTATCGAATTTAGATACAAGCATTCCAAAATAATTTTTTAATTTAAAAAAAAAAATAGATTTTTTGTTTTTAACTGAAAAAACATTTCTATCTCTAGATATTTTTTTTACAACAAGCATTTCACTTTTGATATCTTTAATTGAATTTAATAAATTATGAATTCTATAAGCTGATTTAGCTGCTCCACCAAATTGATCTGAATATGATATATTTAATATTTTCACTATTAATTTAATTTAGAAATAATTTTATATATTTAGAAGTTATTGTGTGTGAATTATTTTCATTTAATATTCTAGCATTTTTTCTTAAAAATAAGACATTTTTGTTTATTTTTTTTAATATTAAATTAAAATTTTTCTTTTTAATTTTATCACTATCTTTTCTTAAAATTTCAAATCCATTTAAGTCTTTTTTTAAATAATGAATGTTTTCTCGTATAAATAATATATACTTAGAAATCAAAATTTGTTTTTTGCTTAAGTAGCTTAATTTTTTATATTCATTTTTGTTTAATAAAAGAATTTTTTTATAATCTTGAAAATTTTTAGGTGTAATCGTATTGTTTATATTCAAATTTCTATAATTAGGCATAATAGTTATTACTTTTTTGCCAAAACAAGCAGACTCAACCTGAACTGACCCACTAAAAGTTATGATTTTATTTGATCTATTAATTAAATAATTGTTAGAGATTTTTTGATCACATAAAATGATATTTTTAAATTTATTTCTACCTAAGTTTTTATAAAAAAAGGTTTTTATAGTTTTAAGTTGATTCTCACCCCATCTTTTATGACTAGGGTGCAATCTTACTAACCAAATTTCATTACTTTTTTTAATTATGGATAAAGTTTTTTCAAACCATTCAAAATAATCTAAAAAAATTCTCTTATTATCTATTACATTAAAAGGAGAGTCTCTAAATACATGGAGAAAAATTGTATTAAAACTTTTGTGTATTATTTTTTGTTTAGAGTTTAATGATGCAAAATTTGCATCATAATAATTTCCTTTTCCTTTTTTTCTTCTATTAAAATATTTTAAAACCTCTGATTTATTTATATTTTTTTTTATTAACGATAATTTATTTTTTGAAATATAATGCCAAGGCACATCTTTACTTAATTCTTGTCTCTGAATGTTAAAAGCTGCTTGAGTGAAAATTTTAACATTTCTTGATAATCTAAAATACGCCAGCATCACTCTTGATTGATATACTGAATGACCAAGAAATACTTCTTTAACTCCATTCCTGACAAGATTTTTAGATAATTGCAAATAGTAACAACAACGTAAAATAGAATAAAACCTATCTTTTAAACTTGGTTCTATTTTACCATCACTTATATTTTTTAAACATATGTCCCAAAAAGCATGATTAAATTGACTCTTAAACCAATTTTTTTGATACAAAATTTTATGTTTATTGACAAAAAAAATAAAATTTAAAATTTTAAAAAAATTAACAACAAATACATAGAAATATTTAATATATTTGTGTTTTAGCAATTCTAAATCACTTTGATTAATAACTTCATATTCTTTTAGATAATTTTTTATCATTATGTTCTTTAAAACATTATGATTAGGTAGTTCTTCAAATACTATCCTATTTATCTTGGTCCCTCTATATTTCTCACAAATAATTGGAATTACCCATATCAATTGATCTTGAGAAAAACCACCACCAACATATACAGAATTTTTCATTATTTATTTCTGTTTATATTTTGATAATGATTAATTATTTCAATAAGAATCTTTTTCAAATTATACTTTAATTTCCAATTTGGAAAATCCTTCTCAAATTTTGAAGTATCTGAGACCCACCAAATATGGTCTCCAGTTCTATTTTTATTTGAGTATTTAATTTTCATTTTTTTATTTGTAATTTTTTGTATCAAATTGATAGCCTCAAGTATTGAACAATTAACTTTTGGACCGCCACCAACATTGTACACTGCCCCATGCTTAGGTTTTTTAAAATAATGCCAAAACATATTTATTAAATCAAAGCTGTGAATATTATCTCTGACTTGTTTTCCCTTATAGCCATAAATTGTATAAGTTTTTTTATAAATTAAACATTTTACTAAATAAGATAAAAATCCATGCAGCTCAGCTCCAGAGTGTGATGGTCCAGTCAAACAACCGCCTCGAAATACTCCAGTTTTCATTTTAAAATATTTTCCATACTCTTGAACCATAATATCAGCTGCAACTTTTGACGATCCAAAAATACTATGAACTGAGCTATCTATACTCATTTTTTCATTAATACCATTTGTGCGGTAAATTCTATTCAAAGGAGTGTATCTAAATTTCTCCTCTTTGAGCTTTAAGTCCTTATTCGGTCTATCACCATAAACCTTGTTTGTTGATGTAAATATAAATACTGCTTTAGGAGAGTAAATCCTATTTAACTCAAGTAAATTAAGAGTACCATTTGCATTTACAGTAAAATCTGTAATAGGCTCTTTAGCTGCCCAATCATGAGAAGGTTGAGCTGCACAATGAATAATGCCTTTTAAATAATTTTTTTTTTTTTTAAATAATTTTTCTAATTTTAAATAGTCTCTTATGTCAATATTGTAGTGATTATAATTTTTATAACTTTTTAGCTCATTTTTTTTCCATTTTGTATCGCCATCTTTGCCAAAAAAATATTTACGTAAATTATTATCTATACCTAAAACTTTATAACCTTTATTCAAAAAAAATTTTGTTGCCTCAGAACCTATTAATCCAGTAGAACCAGTAACAATAATCGTTTTCATTTTTTTAATTTGTTAAAATTTTCTGAAAAGGAATAGTGCGTAAAAAACTTTTTAAACGTTTTTTTACCATTTTGACCAATTTTTTTTTTCAGTGCTCTATTTTTGTAAATTTTAATAATATATTTTGTAATTTTTTCTGAAGAATTTGCAACTAAAGCATTAAAATTATTTTTAATCTCAGGAATTCCTTTTTTATTTGAATAATGAGTAACTACAGGACAACCATATCCAAAAGCTGTAATTATTCTTACCCTGATACCTAAATCAATAGTATTTGGAGTTAATATAATATCTGATTTTAAAAAATATTTGTCTGCTGGTTCTATTCGGCCAAGAAAATTTACATTTGTTAATAAATTATACCTTTCTTTATAATAATAGAAATTTCTTCCAATAATGTTAACTTCAAATTTCTTAGTATCAATTTTTTTTGCTAATTTTGGGTAT
>MDSZ01251914.1_pt1 | contig 12615 bp, 12 predicted proteins | sample 811201 | NCBI WGS metagenome assembly MDSZ01 (sample SAMN05326647, study PRJNA326480) | marine metagenome | isolation source: seawater | place: Indian Ocean: North | collected 2010
AATTTTTAAAAAGATACTTTTAACTAATGGGATTAGTTGGATTTTTGATTTAGAAGGCCAAAAATGAAAGACTTTTTGATTGGTAATTTCAGAAATTAAATTTTGGTAGTCTTTATCAAAAAGTACTATTCTTTTCATTTATGAATACTAATTTTATATATTATTTTCAATTGATAAATTTTTTAATTACGTTTAATAATTAAAACTTTTATAGAATAAAAATCTAATATTACTAGTTAGATTTTTTTAATGTTCCATCTTTTAATTCATAAACTTCATCACAAAATCTTAAGGAAGAAGGCTTATGAGAAATTATAATTATTGTTCTGTCTTTATTTTTAAAAATTGAATTTAACACCAAGTCTTCAGTTTTAGAATCAAGGGCACTAGTAGCTTCATCTAAAATCAATATTTTAGAGTTTTTATACATTGCTCTTGCAAGGCCAATTCTTTGTCTTTGACCACCAGACATTTTTGCACCAGCCTCACCAACATTAGTGTTTATATCATTAGTTAAACCTTCAATATATTTAGACAATCCTGATAACTTTATTGACTTTTTTAACTTGGAGGTATCAATTTGATTATTCTCTAATCCAAATGCAATATTCTCAAGAATACTTCTGTCTGTTAAAAATATCTCTTGAGATACATATCCTAAAAATTTTTTCCACAATGTAATATTCAGATGAATATCTTTATTGCCAATTTTTATAGTACCTTTAGAGGGCTTTAAAAGTCCTACCAGAAGGTCAACTAAAGTGCTTTTCCCTGATCCTGACGGTCCAATAATTCCAATTGAAGTATTTGGTTTAATTTTTAGATTTAAATCTTTCAAAATAAATGAATCACTGGATTCATACTTAAAATATACATTGTTGATATTAAGATTATTTTTAAAATCAAAATGACTTGTCCCATTTGATAGTTCTTTAGGTGAATCTTTCTCGTTTAAAGAATTTTTAATTGAGTTCACACTAGACGAATAGTATTTTATATTCTGTAAAGAAGATAAAATTTTGTTTACTGATGGTAATGACTTAAGAAGTGCAGCAATCATTAAACCTAAAATTGAAATAAGTTCACTTAATGGCTGATTTAAACTAACCATGAAAAATAAAAAAACTATAATTCCAAATATGCTCATAAATTCAAGAAAATATCTAGGTAGCGTGTTTAGTGTTTGAACCCTAGCATTAAAAGATGAAACATTTTGCTTATGATTTTTAAATTTATTTATAAAATAATCTGCTGCATTATATATGTTTATTTCTTTAAAAGCTCTCAATCCCTCAATTACATCTAAATTTATTTTCTCTTCAAAAAAATCTCTTTCATTACCCCATTTAAGAATTTTTATTTTAGTCAATCTAAAAAAGATTATTGATAATATTGTTAGTGCTGTTATGGCAATAAGAATTGAAAAAGGATCAATGAACATTACCGTTAATATTATTGATAATATAATTGCTATTTCTACTATTACTGTAATATGTGCTGAACAATAGACAATAAAATGGTTTGTATCTGTATTAATCTTTTTTTGCATTAAGGCAGAATTTTGTCTTCTAAAGTTTTCCTGCTGTCTGTTGAGAAAGTTTGAAAACAGTTTAACAGAAAGATGTGTATTTAAATCATTTAAAATTTTAAGTTGTTTATAATTTAATAAAATGAGAATTAATGTTTTTAAAAGATTTGCCAGAAGAGTAACACCCAATAAAATGAAGAAAAAATGATCCTTCTCTATTGAAAACTTGTTTAAAATATTTAATACCGTTGAATTATTTAAAAATTCAGGGTCAGAAATTATTTTTAACAGTGGTATTAAAAGACTTAAACCAGCGATTTCAAAAAACATTCCAAAAATTAAAAAAACAGAAAGAATAAGTAGTTTTTTTGAAAAACTCCTACCTATTATAAAATATATTTTTTTTAGATTATCCAAGTGCTGTTAATTTTATATAAATATTTATGAATCTTTTAAACCTGTGCCCATCACATTATAATTTAATTTCCATATTTCATCTAAAGACCATAGGTGAGGAGATCTAAAGCGGTTAGTCAATTCATTTTTAAAATACTCTTCATCAATTTCTAAATAATCCATAATTTCTTTAAAGTATTTATCTGGAAATTCACCATCAAATTTATTTACTAATGCAATACCTTCTTCTCTAGTAATGTGCTTATTTCTAATTTCTTGCGAAGCATCATAGGTTGCCCTTCCTATTCCAAATTTTATATAAGTAGTATAGTAGTGAAGGTCATCAATCTTATCATCAATACTATTATATTTACTATATGTGCCCTGAGTTCTAAAGGGACGAGCTTTAAACCCTGTATTTTCGACTGCATAATAATAAACTTCCTGTGGAATCCACCTTAGATAGTAGCCTAAATAATGAACTTCAATTTTTGAATTATTAATAACATCAAGAGTAGGGGGCATGAATAAACTTAAATCTTGATTTGTTAAACCATGTGACTCTTTTAACTCTTTGACACTTAAACCTGAAAGATATATATTGTCCATATTTTCTGAAGAAAAAATTGACTTTGATCTTAATGAAGAATTATTATCAGCAATAGGATTTCCATATTCAGCCTCATTTTCTCCATAAAAAACTAAAGGAATTCCCATCTGTGCAGCAATCTTTGGTGCGAGATTTTTTTGACCATAAAAAAAGGTTTGAAAAGGATGAAAAATATTTTCAATGGCCAGTCTAGTTAATTTTTTCATTACGTGACCATTAGGCTTAAATGTAATATTATCAAAACCTCCAACTTCTATCCAATTCTTCCAATTTTCATATCCATAGTCGGTATATAATATCGGAGGCCATGTATAAGTTAGAGGATTCATCCCATATTTATATTTTAAGACATGAGCTTGATATGCACTATCTTTACCTCCACTTCCAGGAACTAGACAATCATATGAACCATCTTTACTTCTATGCTTGTCTAATAATTTAATCAATTGCTCCTCTCGATTTTTCCAATCTATAGAATCTTTCTTTTCTGCCATTCTACATGCATCGCATACTCCTTCTTCATCAAAAGCCATAGTCTGTTTCTTAGTTTTGATGTTATGTTTAAACTCTACGGCAGAAGTTGGGCGTTGATTTGAAATTACGCATCTTTTACAGAAAAAGACGTTTTCAGGTAATCCATAATAAGTTGTTTCTTTCATAGTTAATTAATCATTTTTGAGAAATTATTATATATTTCTAAACCATATTTAGAGCTTTTCTCTGGATGAAATTGTACTCCCATAATATTTTTAAATTGAATAGCTGATGTATATTCAAGGCCTCCATAAATTGTTTTACTCAAAATATTGCTTTCCGTTTTCGGTGAACAATAGTAAGAATGAACAAAATACATATATGAAGAATTAGGAATATTCGAGAGTATACTCTCCTTCCAACTTTTATTTCTGTATTGATTTATAGAATTCCATTGAATTTGGGGGACTTTTAATAATTTATTTGTATCCCTAAAACTATGTATTTCTCCAGGAATTATATTAAGCCCAGTGTGTTCTCCATATTCGTAACTTTTAGAAAACAACAATTGCATTCCAAGACAAATACCTAAAAATGGACGACCAGAAGCTGCAAAATCTAATAATGGATTTACTAAGTTCAATTTAAATAACTTTTCCATCGCAACACCATATGCTCCTACTCCAGGTAAAATAATTGCATCTGCATTATTAATTAATTTAATCTCATTTGTTATGACTGCATTTAATCCAACATGCTGACAGGCCTGCAAAACACTAAACAAATTACCTAGTTCATAATCAATTATTACTACTTTTTTATTCATAAGAATTTCTAATTGAGATTTGACTTGAATTTAAAAAGTCCTTTATTTCGTGAATAGTTGATGTGTAGATCTGCCTCTTACCTTTTCTATTTAAGAATGATCGGTTCCCTTCTTCTTCATTAAAAGGAGTATCCTGTTTTAGTTCATTTATTGCATTATAATGGAGTATTGAGGCTAATGCAACAGCATCAGCACCTTTATTTATTGCCTTTTTTATATTCAATAACGAAGATGCTCCACCATGAACAACTAATGGTATGGAAATTTCAGCACTTACTTTTTCAAGTAGTTCAATGTCAAACCCTTCTCCAGTTCCCTCCCTGTCGACAGATGTTAATACAATCTCTCCGGCACCCATATTTTGAATTTGTTTAATCCATTCTAAAACTTCAATTCCTGTATGTTCCCTTCCGTTATCTATAAAAGCCAGATGGCTGCCATCATTCTGTTTTATTACTTCAATGCTTACAACTATTGTTGAGGATCCATAAAATAATGCAGCTTCTTCAATTAATTTAGGATTTCTTATAGCTGCAGTATTCAAACTTACTTTATCAGCACCTGCCCTTAAAACTGTCCCTATATCATCTAAGTTCCTTATCCCTCCGCCCACTGTTATTGGAATAAAAATATTTTGAGCTGTTCTAGATATAATTTCATGAAGACTATTTCTCTCAAAAAGACTTGCAACGACATCTTGAAAGAATATTTCATCTGCTCCATTTTCATAATAGTATTGAGCAAATAATTCAGGAGACCCTAAAACTCTTAATCCCTCTAGATGAATTCCTTTGACCAAATTCGCTCCTTTAATATCAAGTCTTGGAATTATTCTGACCACTTTATCTCTTTGATTTTGTAATGTTAAAATTTAATATTTAACTAGCTAAAAATTCTGCAAGTTTAAAATCTAACTCTGTATCTATGTCAATGCTTCTTTTCTCTGGCATAGTAATTTTTGAAATTTTCTTTATTCCATGCAATCCAAATTTTTTAAATGCTTTAACTTTTATTAAATAGAATGCACCATTAAATTTATATACTTTGGGACATTCTTGTCTGTTTGCATAATTTGATGGTTTTGACCGAGAAAGATATCCAAAATTATTTTCTTCATATAAGCTAAAGTAGGGATTGTCTTTAGCTTCACACACAGACACAACCATATCAAAATCTCTCTTCATAGATCCAGTGAGATTCTTATAGTCCTCCTTATTTCTTAATGGAGAAGTTGGCTGCAGTAATAAAATATAGTGGAATAATAATTGCTTGCTCTCATAATAATCTAAAGTATGTTTTATAACTTCTGACATTTCTGAATTATCACGAGATAATTGCTCAGGTCTTTTTAAAATATCCAATTCCTTTTCTTGATTGTAAAGCTCAATAATTCTATTATCATTTGTGCTCAGGCACACTATATCTTCTTTTTTTTTGTTCTCAATTGCAAAGTCAATAGTATACTTTATAAGTGGCTTGCCTTTTAATTCTCTAATATTTTTATCGGTAACTCCTTTAGAACCTTTTCTAGCAGGAATGATAATTAAAGTCTTTTCATTAATCATATTTTGAATTTTGAATATTCCGATTTTACTTTTTCTAAATCTTCAACTCTTCCTATGTCTCTCCAGTAACCATTAAAAATATATTTATTTACATTATATCCTTCATTAATAGATTTCTCAATCAAATCAGTAGCATTAAAAAAAGTATTATCTGGAATTAGATTAAAAATCTCTTTTTTAAACAAGTATACTCCTCCGTTAGTTAAATACTCATATCTTGGTTTCTCATTAATTGAAGTAACCTTTTTATCATTAAAACTTAATACTCCAAATGGGATAGAAATTTCATAGGGGATACTTAAAATTAAAATGTCTGATTCACTTTTTAAGAAATCTACATAAAAATCTTCATAATTGATTTTACTAAATAAATCTGAATTTGTAATTAAAATATTATCTCTATTAAAGTTTTTGATTAATGATACAGCTCCAATTGTTCCTAAAGGTTTATCCTCTTTAATGTAATTGATCTCTAATCCTTTAGACTTTCCATCTTTAAAATAATCAGAAATTTGATTACTTAAGTAATTAGTTGTAATCCAAAATTTTTTAATTCCATACTCATAAAAAGAATTTAAATGGTGTTCTATAATAGGGGTATCACCAATTCTTATCATTGGTTTTGGAATATTATTTGTAATAGGTCTAAGTCTTTTTCCTTCTCCACCAGCCATAACAACTACATCAATTGGTAAAATTGTTTTGGTTTGATTAAAATTTAGAATATCAATTATTTCATTTTCAATACTAAGAACGGGAAGTACCTTATACATTTGTTCTCGAAGACTCATAATTTCCATTGTATTATAATTGTCTTCAATAATAAACTTTGGGCTTCTTTCCATTATTTCATCAACAGTTGTAGTTAGAGATATTCTATCGTTTATCATAGCTCTTCTAATATCACCGTCTGTTAATGAACCAAGTAGAATGTTTTTTTTTGTTACTACAAACAGAACCCCTTCTTCAGGTAGTTCTTCAATTAATCTTAATGCAGTCTTTAAATCACTTCCTGATGATATAAGGTGTTTTAAAAAATTATATTTCATAATTATCTTAAAATTTTAACCACTTGAAAGGCTTCTGCATATTTGACATTTGCAGTTGCACCTCTATAAATTGAAAGAGCCTTTATGTTCTCAATGCTTCTTGGGAAAGGATGTACATCAATTTCACTTTTATATATTTCCATAATCTTTAATTTATCATCAAGGAATGATGTTATATCAACAAAATAGTTTGGTATAAAAATTCTTTCAGGCAATTGGGCTGAAAACTCTGTTTCTGAAATACACTCATACATTAAAACTTTCTTTATGTATGGGTGTCTGAAAGCTTTAGTATTTGCCATTACGGCTTCCGAAAGAATTCTATGGTCAGAATGAGCATCATTTAAATTCAAATTATAAATAATATTTGGCTCAACTTTTTTAAAAATTTCTGAAATTAATGGGACTAATTCTATCAGTGATGAGCTGTCTAATTTTGATGTTTCAAAATTTAATCTAAAGATTTTTTCAAAACCATAAAATTCTGCAACTTTTTCAATCTCATTATTTCGAGATTTAATTTGATCCTTGCTATAAGACTTAGACAAACTCATCTCAGTTCCAATTATCCAAAATAGTTTATCCCCTTTAGACTTATGTTTTAATAAAGTTCCACCTGCTCCTAGTGTCTCGTCGTCTGGATGAGCAGAAATAATAATTACGTTTTTATTCATTTTAAATAATTAATTTTTTTCTCTTGTAATTCATGTTCAATAAGATTTATTGAACCATCACCTGTTTTAACTGTTATAACATTTTTTGAAATTTTCAGAACTTTTCCTGGCTCAAAGTTACTTTTACCAGTCCTACATATTTTAGATTTCCATACTTTAATTTCTTTACCATTGAATTCAAAATGCGCTCCTACATAAGGCCTAGTTAACCCCCTGATTAAATTATAGATATTTTCTGAACTCATTCTCCAGTCAATAAGACCATCCTTTTTACTTCTCTTTCTCCAAAAGTTCCCTTTATTAATTTGGGGAGTAATCACTAAGCTATCATGTTTTAGATCATAGATTATCTCGTTAAGTTGTCTCTTACTTATTTCAACTAACTTAGCGTAAAGGCTTTCAGCATCATCACTTTTTTTAATGTTTAATTTTCTTTGAGAAATTATATCACCTGTATCAGCACCCTCATTCATTAAAAAAAAAGTTGACCCAGTTTTTTTTAAGCCTAAAACAAGAGCCCAGATTATAGGATGCCTTCCTTTATTTAATGGGAGCTCGGATGGATGATATCCAACAACTCCAAGGTTTGGAATACTTAATATATTTTTTTTTAGTAATGATGGCCACCCGAAGCAAAATATTATATCAGGCGATAGACTTTTAATCCAATTCTCTGTTTTAGACTCATTTATGTCATTAATATATTTAAATGGTACATTATACTCATTTCCAACCTTACTAATATCATAGTGATCAGAGTTAAATTTAGATAACTTTTTGGTAGCAATTCCAACAATTTTAATTTCAGGTAAATTGATTATAGAACTTAATAGCTCTTTTGAAAACTCTACACAACCAATAAAAAATATTTTCATAATTGATAAAACTCTTTAAAGACTATTCCTTCAAGATCAACAGATTTAATTATATCACATATCTTTTCTGAAGCCCCTCCGTTTCCATAAGGATTAACCACAGATTTTGTTTTTCTCAGAAAATCATTTGAAAGTGCAACATTAATTGCATTAACAATACTAGCCTTATTAGTATCACAATTTATTACAGATTCTGCTTTAATTCTTCTTTTTTGACGATTTCCAATATTTATCGTTGGAACTCTGAAACTTGGGGCCTCTATTAATCCACTAGATGAATTTCCTATTACTAATGATGAATATTTTAGAGCTGACAGATAATTTAACTGACCAAGAGACTTAAATAATCCACCTTTAGAGGGATAGTCAGAAAAGTACTTATGAATTTTCTGATATATTATTCTTCCATCAGTATCAGCATTAGGCATTGTAAAAATTAACTTATAATCTGGAAATTCACCTAGGGCATTTAGAAGTTCATCAATATATATTTCGGCAGTATCTTTCTCGAGTGTTACAGGATGAAAAGTAATTAAAAAATATTTATCATTAGTTTTAAGGGATAACTTATCGAATAATTCCTTTTTGTTTTTTAGTTTAAGTTTATAAATATTATCCAATCCAGGTGCACCAGAGTTATAAACTTTAGAAGGGTTCTCCCCCATTTGTATAACTCTTTTCCTGTAAACTTCGGTTGAGGTGAAGTGTAGATGACTCATTTTGGAAATAGCATGCCTTATAGGTTCATCTATTAGGCCTTCAGTTGATTCACCTCCATGAATGTGAGCTATAGGTATTCTCGCAATCATTGCTGCTGTAGCAGATGCTAAACTTTCAAATCTATCTCCTAATAAAACAATAAGATCAGGGTTTAGCTCTGATATTCCTTCTGCAATTGATATTAGCCCTAAGCCTGTTGATTTTGATATACCTACAGGTGTATCTGACGATAAAAGTATTTCAATCTTTTTATCTATAGTAAACCCATCTTTCTCAATCTCCTTAAATGTTAATCCAAATTCAGGAGAAAGATGCATACCTGTTACAATTATTTGTACTGTAATTTCAGGGTCATCATGAAACCCCTGTATAATCCATCTCATTAAGCCATATTCTGCTCTTGTGCCTGTAATAAAACAAATTTTCATATAATATCAGATTTAGTTAATTTATGACCCATTGATAAGCTACAAAGAGTCACCCTGCCAATGACTTCATCAATATTCATGGGAGATATTCCATCTCCTGGTCTAAGCATAATAAGATCTTTTTTTTCTATTCTAGATCCCTTTTTAATATCATTTTTTAGATGAATACTCTTTCTAACAATTGTTAGATTTTTTTCTTCGGAAGGTGAAACAATTTTTGAATTTATGCCTAATGATTTTTCAATATTTCTTATACTAAGAATCATTGTTTTCAGCTCATTTGGATTTAAAGAGGCCTTATGGTCAGGTCCTATTGATTTTTTGTCTAAAGTAAAATGTTTTTCAATAACACTTGCTCCCATTGCAACAGCAGCTATTGGCACCTCAATTCCTTGAGTATGATCTGAATAACCAACATTAATATTGAATTTTTTTTTCATGTAAACCATTGCATTAAGGTTTACATCTTCATATGGTGTTGGATATTCTGTATTACAATGTAAGACTGTAATATCTTCTTTTTTTCTCCCTTTTGAAGTAAGTATTTCAATTGCCATACTTACTTCATCCAAATTTGACATCCCTGTAGATAGAATAATTTTTTTATCGGTTTTAGAAATATATTCTAGGTAAGGTTTATTAGTAATCTCACCCGAAGGAATTTTAAAAATTGAAACATTCAAATCTTGTAAAATCTTTAGGCTTTCCTCATCAAATCCAGTTGATAAAAACCCAATTTCTTTATCTTTACAACGTTTTATTAAGGAAGGGTACCAACTTTGAGGTATTTCTAAGCTTTTTAACATTTCAAATTGAGAATCTGATTTAACTGTTTCATTTATTGTTTGGTAATTAGCCTTTTCTGCTGTTTTAGATACTAAATTCTCGGATTTGAATGTTTGAAATTTAACAAAATCTGCACCTGCTTCAGCTGCAATATCAATCAGTTTTATTGCCTTTTCAAGACTCCCATCATGATTAACACCTGCTTCTGCAATAATTAATACTTTACTATTCTTCATTTCTATGTTTTGCAGGATTTCCAAAATAAATTGAATTATCTGGAATATTTGATAATACTACAGATCCAGCTCCTATTATTACATTTTTTCCTATAATTATGTTCTCTTTAATAACGCTATTTGCCCCAATAAATGACTTTTCCTTAACATGAACTCCCCCACATATTACAGCACCTGGTCCTATATGAACTCCATCTTCAATTAAAGAACCATGCTCAATAACCGAAGAAGTATTAATAATTACATTATCTCCTATAGTGGAATTGTAGTTTAAACTAGAATTTCTTCCTATAAAATTTCCTTTACCAAGTTTTGACCCATTTGAAATAGATGAACTTGGATGTATTGCATTAACTAATTCTCCATTATTCTTAATAATATATTTCCCAATTTCATGTCTTTTTCTATTATTTCCAATGGCAATGAAGAATGATTTTCCTTCAATAAACTCTTTAGGGAGTTTTTCTGCTTCATGCCCTAAATATTTAATTGAAAAAGGATTAATATGTTTTTCTTTTGGTTCACAATATCCTTCTATATGGAAATCATCAATTATCAATGATTCAATAATCTCATATGAATGCCCAGAGTATCCTATAATTATAACATTCTTATCCATAACTTATATTACTTGGAATATTTACGATTCTTTTTTCTAAGTAAATTGCGTTTTTTTGAGAATCTCTTTGGCAATTTTTATACATTGAGAGTTTGAACAAAAGTTTCCAAATTGGTCTTGTCAATATTTTGTTTTTATTTGTTTCTTTCAAGAATAGATCTCTATCTTTTTTGTTTTGAAGCTTTATACACATTAACCAATAGTTCCATTCTGTATCAACAGGTTCTTTCTTTAATTCAAGTCCAATAGAAGGTAAATTATTCTTATAAAAATCATATAGCTTCTTTTTTTCATTAATTTTTTTTGACAAGTTTTCTAATTGTGCTAGAGCTAGTGCAGCGTTTATATTTGGCATTCTGTAGTTGTAACCTACTTGATCATGAATATATTCATAATTTGAAGAAACTTTAGCAGTTGTTGTCAAATGCCTTGCCTTATTATATAAACTTTTGTTTTGAGTTACTATGCAACCACCTCCTCCAGAAGTAATTATTTTATTACCATTAAAACTGTAAGCAGATAATAGTCCAAATTTCCCAGCACTTACTCCTTTATATTTACTTCCAAAAGCTTCTGCAGCATCTTCTATCAAATTAATTCCCCACTTATTACATATCTTTTTTATTTCATCAATTCTTGACATGAATCCAAAAGTGTGCATTGGCACACAGGCTGAAATTTTTTTCCCTGTTTTTTTATTAAATGTCCCTTCTTCTCGTTGTATAGTATTTTCATCTAAAAAATCCTCTAAAGCCCTTGGACACATTCCCATGGTATCTATTTCAACATCAATGAAAATTGGTTTAGCTCCTAAATATGAAATAGCATTTGAAGTAGCTACAAAACTTAAAGCTTGAGTTAAAACCTCTTCTCCTTGTTTAACACCTGCCAATATCAAACAAGTATGAAGAGCAGCAGTTCCATTAACACTTGCAACACTATATTTGTTCTTAGTGTAAGATGAAATTCTCTCCTCAAGATCGACTATATAGCTTCCTATACTTGATACGAAAGTAGATTCAATTGCTTTATTAACATATTTTATCTCATTACCAGAAAAAATAGGCTCATGTAATGGGAATAAATCCCTTTCACTGAAACTGGACTTTAGAAGTTTAGAAAATGAATTAGGTTTTAACATCACTTACATTTTGTCGTCTAAAAATTTTTTCTTCTCAATATGTTTGAACTCTTCTAAAGTTTTTTTAAAAAATTCAATTATATGAGATCTTTCCCATATCAATTTTTCTCTGTAATTTTCGAATGACTTTTTGAAAATTTTAATTTTGCTAAGGTCTTCTAGCCTTTCATTTAAAATGATTCCTATATTTTCAAACTTAGTGAGATTGATTTTTTCCTTTTCAGAGTAGAATTCTTCAAACGCTTTTTCACCCGTAGTTTCAGATTCTGAAAAATAACATGGCCATTGATTTAAACTAGATCTATTCTTAGCTTTTAATCTTGCCTCTTTTTCACTACTGCACTCTAGAACAGAATATCCTTTGATATTTAAAAAAGAAATTGCTAGTTCTTTAAATGTTTTTAAATCTTGATCTGGATTTAATTTTGGAAAAAAAATATCTCTATTCTCTCCAAAAATTGTAGCCATTATGCATAGCTCTGCAGCCTCTTCTTTTGATATGAAGTACCTTTTTACATCTGAAGGAGCGACTATTGGTTGATTCTTTAACAACCGCTGATTAAAACTGAATAATAAGGATCCATCTGAGAATAATACATTAGCAAATCTAGCTGAAGAGACGTTAATTTTATTAGAATACTTAAACATAAATAGTTCCATGATTCTTTTACTTGCACCCATAATATTA
>MDSZ01042661.1_pt1 | contig 12612 bp, 11 predicted proteins | sample 811201 | NCBI WGS metagenome assembly MDSZ01 (sample SAMN05326647, study PRJNA326480) | marine metagenome | isolation source: seawater | place: Indian Ocean: North | collected 2010
ATATCTAATTTAAATAGATGGAAAAATTTTGCAAATCAATCAATTAATCATAAAAATAAATTTTTAAATATAATTAAAAATTATAAAAATATTATTGGATATGGTTCTTCAGCAAGAAGCTCAACTTTTCTTAATTTTTCAGGCGTAAATAATAATAAAATTAAATATATTGTAGATAACAATCCATTGAAACAAAATAAATATACTTCTGGTACAAATATTAAAATTATTGACCCAAGTATTGTTAAATGGAAAGATGAAGATACTATATTAATTTTAGCATGGAATTTTTATGATGAAATAGTAGATTATTTAAAAGAAAATGGTTTTAGTGGAAATGTAATAAAACCATTTCCTGAATTGAAAAAAATTAAATTATGATTTTAGAAAAGAAATTTATGAATGAAATTAAAGTTTTTTCATCTAAAAAGATTATAGACTCACGAGGTTATTTTACAAGAGCATTTTGTAAAAACACTTTTCAAAAATATAATGCTGATAATAAAATCAATCAAATAAATTTTTCATTTAATAAAAAAAAACATACTTTAAGAGGTTATCATTATCAAAAACCTTCATATGAAGCTAAAACAATAAGCTGTGTTAATGGTAAGATTTTTTTATCTATTTTAAATTTAAACTCAAAATCTCAATACTACTTAAAAACTTGTAATATTATTTTGGATGAAGAAGATAGTAAATTTTGTTATATACCAAAAAAATTTGCTACAGCATTCTTAACTCTTAAGAAAAATTCTTTGATACTATATTATATGTCAAATGAATATATCAGCTCTCAATCTAAAGGAATAAGATGGAATGATCCTATAATAAAAGAAAAATGGCCGTATAGGCCAAAAATAATATCAGAAAGAGATAAATCCTTTGAAGATTTTAATTAGTGGAGGCACTGGTTTCATTGGTAAAAATCTTATCAAAAATCTATTATTATCAAAAAATGTTAAAATTCTATTAATTACTAGAAACAAAAAGATAAAATTTAATGATAGTAAGATTACTTACATAAGAAATGATTTAAAAAATATAAATCAATATGAAAATCAAATAATTAATTTTAAACCAGAAATTATTTATTTTTTTTCATGGACTGGAATTCCTGATTTTTCTTTAAAGAATTGTAATATAAACTTAGACAATTCAATTAAATTTTTAAATTGTGTACAAAAAATTAAAAGTTTAAAAAAAATATTTATATTAGGTACATGCTTGGAATATCTTAAAAAATATGGAGAGTGTAAAGAAACTGATTATCTTGATAAAAAAAATTTATTTCCAAAAACTAAAATTAATATTTATAAGAGATTTAGTAGAGATATTAATAAAAATATAAAATTATATTGGTTTAGGCTTTTTTATGTTTATGGAAATGGCCAAAGGATTGGATCACTTATACCAACAATTATAAATTCAATTATAAATAATAAAAAATTAACATTATCTAATATTAATAAAAAACATGACTATATTTTCATTGACGATGTAGTTAATATAATTAGTTACTTTTCCAAAAAGAAAATTCCATCAGGAATATATAATGTAGGCACTGGAAAATTAACTTCAAACAAAGTAATATATCAATATATTAAGAATAAAATAAATTTTAAATATAATAATATGCAAGTGATTAATAATAATCATAATAATAAAACAATTTGGTCATCCAATAAAAAAATTAATAAGTATTTTAAAATTAAAACCAAATCTAATATTTATAAAAATTTGGATCAAATTTTAGAAGCTTATACAAATTAGTAATGCAAGTTGTAATTTTGTGTGGTGGCACAGGCACAAGATTAATGCCTTTAACAAAAAACAATCCCAAACCAATGGTGGTGGCAAACAAAAATCCTTTTTTATTATATTTAGTAGATTTTTTTAAAAAAAATAATTTAAAAAATTTTTTATTTTTGGTTGGATATAAAAAAGAGAAAATAATTAATTATTTTGGAGATGGAAGTAAATTTAATATAAAAATTAAGTATGACTATCAGCCTGAAACAATTAATACAGCTAAAAGAATATATTTATCAAAATCTTTATTTCATAAGAAATTTATAATAGTATATTGTGATAACTTTATCGTATTTAATTTAAAAAAATATATCAAAAAATCATCTTTAACTAAATGTCAAATATCTTTCTTATTGAAAGAAAAAAATATTGGTAACTTTAAGATTAAAAATAATTCTTTAGTCTATTCTTTAAAAAAAAACTATAATTCAAATTATGTTGAGTTAGGTTTTATTATTTCAAATAAAAAGTACTTCTTTAGTAAACTTAATAATAAAAATGTGAGTTTAAATAAATACTTTAATAAATTTATAGATGATAATAAATATAGTTTTTCTTTATCTGAAGAAAAATATTATAGTATAGGCGATGTAAAAAGATTAACAGAAACAAAAAAATATTTAAAAAAGAAAAAAGTAATACTTATAGATAGAGATGGTATAATTAATAAAAAAGCAAACAAGGGGCATTATATAACAAATTGCAATGAATTAATTTTTCTAAAAGATAATATTAAAATGATGCAGAAACTTTCCTCTATTGGTTATTCATTTATAATTATTACTAATCAAGCCGGTTTAAATCGTAACATGATAACTAATAAAAATTATAAGAAAATTAATATCAAAATAAAGCAATATTTTAATTCAAAAAATATTTCACTACTTGATATCTTTCATTGCCCACATCATTGGGATGATAATTGTAAATGCAGAAAACCAAAAAACGGTATGTTTTTATCGGCATCTTCTAAATATAGTTTTAGATTGGATCAAGTTGTTTATATTGGTGATCAAATTTCTGATTATAATGCTTCAATTAATTCTAATTGTTATAGTATTATAATGAACAGTGATATTAATTTATTAAAAAAAAATAATAATAAGAAACTACTAATTTCATCAAATAATCAAACTAGGGTAATAGAAACAATAAATAAATTTTACAATTCTCATGCTTTATAAAAATTTACTTAATATTTTTCTATCTATTTTTTTTTCAACCTTTTTTTTATCTTTAATTTTTCCAAATTTATTTATTTTTTCAAATATACATTTTATGAATTCTCATGATTCTGCCACTCATTATAATAATGTTTTATTTATAATATCTGACATTACTAATGGCAGTATTCAATTTTGGAACAGATATGATTTGACTAATACTTTTTTTTTACAACTTTCTTATGGTCTTTATACTTTTCAAAATATTACTACATCTTTATTATTTTTGTTTTTTAATGACATTTTATATTTAGATATAAGTTTTCATAAATTTTATTCATTCTTTTTTTTCTTTATTGGAATAGTTATTAGATCTCTTGGATTTTTTTTCTTACTAAAATTTATTTCTAATAATTTGCTGTTATCTATATTTGGAACAATAATAGCAAATATTTTTTTTACATATCATTTGAATTTAGGTTTAGTCACTATAAATCTATTATCTTACTTACCATTAATGTTATATTTATTATTACAAATATTTTATAATTTTAAATTAAAATATTTTATTTTTTTTATATTTCTATTTGCTATTTGTATAGCTAATTCACCTTTAATGACTTTAGGATATTTTTATATGACTATCCATGCTTTTTTAATTTCATTATTTTTATTTAATTATAAAAAAATTTTTAATATTTTTAAAAAACAATATTTTATAAATAATAAAATTAAAAAAAATCTAATTTCATTAATTATAACAATTATATTAAGTTCTCTCATAATTTTACCATATATTATTATGATCAAATATATGGGAACTGACTATTACATTCCTAATTCTGGTTTAGGTGAAACAACTGGAAGATTAAACCAAATCTTTAATCCATTTATTTACTTTGAGAAAGATATTTACACAAACAATTTGAGCAATTTACTAAACGAAACATTTAATTCATCATCTCAAAATTGGACATACTCCTGGTTATTTTTAAATAATTTTACTATTTTTTTTTCATTAATAGGTATTCTCTTTTCTAAAAATAATTATAAATTCATATTTATTTTCACTATCATATTTTTGTTATTTCTAAATTTTGATAATAATTACAAAAATCCATTATCTTTTTTTCATTATGTTAATGCATTTACAAATCCTTTTTCATTTTTGTTAAGAACATTTCATATGACTAATTTAATAATACCCTTTTTTATAATTCCACTTTTTACTTTAGGAATTGGTGAAGTAATTAAAGTATATAAAAAATATAATAAGGAAAAGGTATTAAAATATCTATCTATTTTAATTTTATATACTGTATTTAGTTTTTTATTTTTAAACTCAACTGTAAAATATTATGTATTATTATCTAACTTTTTAATTTTTACTATATTTTATTCATTGTTGATTGAAGTAAAAATTAAAAGAAGATTATTTTTCACATTAAGTTTCCTCTCTCTTTTTATATTAGAAATTTTTTATTTATCTAAGTATATAAATATAAAAAATGATAATAATCACTTAGAATTATTAAAAGATGAGACATATTTTCTTATAAATTCAAATGATCCTAAAAAATTAAATTTTGAAAATAATTTACATAAATCATTACCATCAGAATACACCAAGAATTTTACTCCATGGGCCAACCCTTTATACTATGGTTTTTACTATAAAATTGCTCACTTAAATAATTTTAAGAAATCTTACTTGTATAATCCTGTTCATAAAAGCATTAAAAATCTATCTTCAGATAGTTTAATACAAGAATATCTAATAAATAATAAAGAGTTAATTTCGTTTAAAAAAAATATTTATGAATTAAATAATAATAATCTAGAAAAAGTTTCAGATTCTTTTGATATTAACAAAAACTATTATTTTATAAATAGTGAAAAAAATAAAATAAAATATGACGAAAATGTTTCAATATTGTTATCAAAAAATAATCTAAATAAAAAAATCCATAAATTTAAAATTAAATTTAATAAATCAAATATTATTAAATCTAAAATTAAAGATAATTTTGTTATAATACACTATAAACTACCAGATGATTTTCCTGAAAATTTTTTTTCATCAAAAATTAAAAATTATAATAAAAAAATCCAAATTGATATTTTATATGAAAATATAAATGGTAATACTATTCATACTTTATTTGAAGATAATGAAGTTTTTAATATTAATAGCTTAAAGGAGAATTATCTAATTTTGAAATTAGATAATAAAAACTTATCAGAAATTAAATATATAAATATTAAATTTGATCTTAATTATACTCTTTTAAACATTTTCAATAATTCAATGGATAATTTAAGTTTTAATTATAATGCTGAAGATGACGGTTATTTAATTGTTAATTATCCTTACGATAAAAAATGGAATATTTCTGTCAACAATATTCATTCAAATATATACAAAGCTAATAAATATTTTTTTGCTTTTAAAATAAATAAGGGAAACAATAAAATTGCTATTAAATACAATGATGAGTATCAACTTAAGATATTAATCTATATTTCAATAATTCTAATGTTTTTTAGTATAATTTACGTACATTATGTTATTTTAGTTAAAGAAATTAATGAATAAATTTAAATGATATATACTTTTCTTTTACAAATTAGAATTAATCATTGGTTAAAAAACACTTTAGTTTTTTTACCGGCAATTTCTAGTCAAAAAATCTTCCAATTAAATATACTTATTGAATCTTTATTAACTTTTTTTGCATTTTCATTTATTGCTTCATCAATTTATCTAGTAAATGATTTAATTGATGTTAATAAAGACAGACTTCACCCTTACAAAAAATTACGTCCTTATGCAGCTAATTTAATTAAAAAAGAAACAATTTATTTAACTATTTTATTTTTTACATCTATAGGAATAACATTATCACTAATTCTATCTTTTAATTTTTTTTTAATATTAGTTTTATATGTAATATTAAATTTTCTTTACTTTAATTTTTTTAAAAAAATCATTATTTTAGATGCATTTATTTTAATGTTTTTTTATTTAACTAGAGTTATTTCTGGTCATATTGTAAATAATATTGAATTTTCACTATGGTTATTAACTTTCGTTTTTTTTATTTTTTTAAGTTTAAGCTTCCTTAAAAAATTTACAGATATTAAAATAACAAATGCAGATAATAGAATATTGGAATATAGAAACAATCATTTACAAATATTAAAAATTTTTGGATTAGCCTCTTCAGTGATTTCTGCATTTATAATTATTCTTTATAGTACTAGTAATTCCATAAAATTACTTTATTCAAATGAATATATGTTACTTTTAGTTTCTCCAATAATCCTATTTTGGAGTCTAAATACATGGCTAAAAGGAATTAAAGGGCTTATAAAAATGGATCCTGTTTCTTTTGTAGTGAGACAAAAATATACATACATATGTTTAGTTTTAATAATATCTATATTGTTTATTGCTAAGTAAATATGCTTAAAAATTTTATTTTAGAATTCATTCTTTATAAGAATAAAAATTTAAGTAATGATGAGAAAGATAAATTAATAAATAATATTATATTTCATATTAACACAATACCAGATTACTTATCACTCTCAATCAAATGTTCAAGTATATTATTTTTAATTTTTATTAAGTTTTTTCAAATTATATCTTTCAAAATAATTAAATCAGATGATATTTTTTTATTTATTATTAAAAAAAAAGTAAGTTTTTTTTTTAAATTATTTAAGTTTTATAATGGAATATATGAATTAATGATTTCAGATAAAATTATTTATTTTGAAAAAAACAATATTAATTATGTCAATAAAAATGAAGATAAAATATTCGATTTTATTATAGTTGGGTCTGGTCCCGCAGGCTCAATAATTGCAAGTAATCTTGAAAAAAATAAATCATTTCGAATAATAGAATCTGGCAATACAAACGAGCAAAAATATTATTCATATAATGAAATAATTAATAGTTATAAAAATGCTGGAGTTAATATAACTTTTGGAAATTCACAAATATCTTTTGTGGAAGCTAATTGTGTTGGAGGAGGTAGTGTAATAAATAGTGGTTTATTTCACAAAATTCCAGATATTTTAAAAAAAGAATGGAGAATAAAGTATAAATTAAAAATAGATGATTCTAATTCTGAAAAAATTTATGATGATATTATAAAAAGACTTTCTATAAAAAAATACTTAGATTCAAAACATATACCTGAAGTTTCTAAAATTTTAGAAAAAGGCGCTAGATCAATTAATTTTGATTGTTCTGAAATTCCTAGATGGGTTGAGTATGACAATATCAAAAATATTTATAGAAAAAAAAATGTTAAATTAGCTTATTTGAATCAAAATATCATAAAAAATAATCTAATCCAAAATACTGAAGTTTTAAGAATTAAGAAATTTAATAACATTTGGAATATTTATGCAAAACAAAATAATAATATAAAAATATATAAATCTAAAAATGTTATATTATCTGCTGGAGCTATAAATACTCCTAAAATTTTATTAAATTCTGGAATAAAAAAAAATGTTGGTAAAAGATTACAAATGCACCCAACAATTAAAGTAGTTGCTCTTTTTGATAGGGATATTAATTTTCCTGACTCGGGAGTTGCTACATTTCAAGCAAGATCCCCAAAAGACAAAAATATTTTTTTTGGAAGCAGTATTTCAGAAAAACCCTATCTAAAAATAGCATTAGATCATATTCCAAAATCAGATATTCTAGTAAATAATCAATGGAAAAAAATGAGTATTTTTTATGTAGCAATAAAGCCAGAGGGTACCGGCAAAATACATAAATTACCTTTTTTTCAAGATCCAATGATAACTTACAACTTAACTCATAACGATAAAGTAAAACTTGCTAAAGGTTTAAAAGATCTATCAATAATGCTTTTAAATGCTGGATCTATCAAAATATTTCCATCAATAATTAATAGCAATATTATTTATTCTAAAGATGATTTAAAAACTTTACCTAAAGTTATAAACCCAAAAAAATCAAATTTATTTACCGTACACTTATTTTCTTCTTGCCCAATTGGAGAAAATAAAGAATTATGCGCTGCAAATTCACAAGGTAAAGTGTTTGGATATGATAATTTATACGTTTGCGATTCAAGTATGTTACCTTCAGCAACTGGTGTTAATCCACAAGGTTCAACTATGTATTTAACATACAATTTTATAAACAATTTATTAAAAAAATAATGATATTGATCACTGGTGCAAATGGATGGTTAGGTTCAAATCTTATAAAATTAATTATAGAAAATAAAACAGAAAAATGGGGTTTAAAAAAACAAAAAATCATTGCTTTTGTTGAAAAAAAAACAAATTATGATTTTTTGAAAAAATATAAATCCAATGAAATCGAAATATTTGAAGGTAACCTAACATCTCAAGATGAAATAAAAAATTTTTTATCAAAATCTGATAATTCTACTTTAATACACACAGCAGGAGTAATTCATCCCAAAAAATATAATGATTTTAAAAAAATAAATTTTGAAGTTGTAAAAAATATTCTACAAAATTTGAAAAAATATTCAATAATTAAATCTATTTTTATCTCTTCAAACTCAGTGATGGGATTTAACAAAAATAGTCAAGAACCATTTTATGAAAATACAAAAACTACACCATATCTTGGTTATGGTGTTTCAAAAAAATTAATGGAAAATGAAATTCATAAACATATGCACAAAAACAATATTTCAATAATTCGCGCTCCGTGGTTTTATGGTTTAAATCAGCCTAATAGGCAGATTGAATTTTTAAATATGATCAAAAATAATAAGTTTCCTATTATTGGTAATGGAAATAATCTTAGATCTATGGTTTATATTGATAATTTGATTCAAGGTATATCGAGGGTAGCTTCAAATGAGAAATCAAAAGGTCAAACATATTGGATTGCTGATGAGAAACCATATAGTATGAATATAATAATTAAGACTGTAAAAAATATTTATAGAGAAGAATATAGAATAAATATTTCAGATAAAAACTTTAGATTACCAAATTTTGTATCAAAAATTTCAAGAATTATAGATTTTTGCTTACAGTTCGCTGGTTTATATAATACCAAAATTCATGTCCTTGGTGAAATGAATATGAATATTTTTTGTTCAATTGATAAGGCAAAAAAAGATCTAAAATATATGCCAGAGTTTTCTCTTAAAGAAGGTATGAAAAAAAGTATAAGTGAAATATATGAATAAAAAAAATGTACTAGTTACAGGTGGAAGTGGATATTTTGGATCAATATTAATTGATAAATTAATAAGCAATGATTACAATGTTTTTTCTATCGATATTAATAGCCCAAGTAATCCAAGAGATTATAAATTTATTAATGTAGATATTACAAATTACGATAAACTAAGTTCATTTTTTAGTAATAATCATATTGAATATATTTTTCATAATGTTGCTCAAGTCCCACTTGCTAATAGTAAAAAACTATTTCAAGACGTAAATATTAATGGAACTAAAAATATTTGTAAAATTGCACAAAAATATAATATAAAACATATAGTCTATACATCTTCAAGTGCGGTTTATGGTGTTCCAAAAAAAAATCCAGTAGATGAATTTACTATACCTATTCCATCGGAGGATTATGGTAAAGCCAAACTTGAAGGAGAAAAAATATGTGAAAAATTCTCATCAAATCAAATGAAAATAACAATAATAAGACCAAGAACTATTTTAGGTCATGGAAGATTAGGAATTTTTTCAATTTTATTTGATTGGATAGAAAATAATAAAAAAATTCCATTATTAAATAATGGCAGAAATCTGTATCAATTTGTTCATGCAGAAGATTTAGCAGATGCTTGTATTTTGTCACTTAACCAAAAAAAAGAAAGAGAGATATTCAATATTGGATCAGATGATTTATTCACAATGCGAGAAATATTAGAAATTTTAGTTAATGAGGTAAATTCTAAAACTAAATTTTACTCTTTACCGTTATTTCCAACTGAAAATATACTTAATTTTTTCTCTCTCATAAAGTTAATCCCCTTAAGCAAGTATCACACTCTAATGTATGGCAGATCTTTATATTTTGACATTTCTAAAGCTAAAAAAATACTCAACTTTTCACCAAAATATTCTACAAAAGAAATGATTGTTGAAAGTTATAAAGATTATATAGTTAATAAAAATAATTTAAATGAAATCAATTTGTCACATCATCAAAAAAAAACACCTCAATTATTACTTAAGATTATTAAATTTTTTTCATGAAAGATATTTTTAATAGTTTAATTATGTTTTTAATAATTTTTACTATTAATTTTATTTTATTTAATTTTTTATTAATAATAAAGAGACAATTAAACCCAAATATAATTTTTTATGAAGGTATTTACATTTCGATTATATCTTCAATTTTAGTATTTTCATTATTTTTTGTATTTGATAAAAAAAAATTATTTAAAAAAATTAATGATTATTTTTACCAAGTTATTATTTCATTCTTATTAATTCTTATGTTTCATATTATTATAATAACTATTGTGGATAGATCGATTTCAGTATTTATGTTAAGTGAAATAAATAAACACAAGCCTAATAAAGAACATATAATTCAATCATTTAAAAATCAATTTACATTAGAAGCTGTAGAAAAAAGAATATACGAGCAGATCAAAATTAACAATATAAAAGTATTAAATACTGAAAATAATTTAGAAGAAAGTTATGTGATTACAAGCAAAGGCTTAATATACATTAATTTTTTTCAAGTAATAAATAAAATATTTAATTTAGATAAATTTATCGTTAAAAGGAAAGTAGATGAAGAATCAAATTGAAAATCTTATTTTTTTTACTTCTAAAGCATTAGTTATAGCAATTCTAATATACTTAATTATTTACTCTCTTTTTGGTAATATATTCTCATCACTCCAGAAAGCAGAGAATTTGATCGACAAAGTAAGCAATTTGACCGATAAAGTTGAAAAAAGTATTAGTAAAGATTTAAGTGATATTCGTTTAATAATTGATAGTAATATTAATAATTATGAAACTCTTTTTTTGTTAGCACAAAAACATTATGATAATCAAAATTTTAACAAATCTTTATACTATTTAAATTTATTAAACGGATTAAATAGTAATAATTTTGATAAAAACAAGGTAAATGATTTAAGAAAATTACTTGAAAATAAAATAAATTAATTGAATAAAAAAAATAAAATTAAAGAACTATTTATTTATCAATTAATCTCTTTTGCATTATTTATCAGAATTTTAATTATTATAGTTTCTGATTATAATCAGAATGTATCCTTTATTGGAGAAGATGCATGGGGAATGCATTTAGCAGGATTGGATGTATCAAATTGGGAAAATATAAATTTTTTTGATCAAACTAAAATTCCATATATTTCTTTTTTAGCCATAATTTATAAATACATATATCCAAGCTATTTATTATCAGCTTTAATTTCTTTGGTAGCATGGATATTATCAATTTATATTTTAATGAAGATATTAAATTTGCTTAGAATAAATAAAAATATAGTTATTATTATTTTATTGATTTATTGTTTCTTCCCTACAAGTATAATTTATACTTCATCTACAATTAGAGAGCCGTATCAATTATTAGTTACTAATTTGATGTTACTTTGTGTTGTGAGTATATATTTTACAAACAATTTTTTACAAATTGTTTTATATTTTTTTATGATAATATTTCTTTCTTTTGTTTTTTATTTGTTACATCGTATAGGTCCTATATTTGGAATAATTAACTTATTAATTTCATTATTAATATTATTTTCAAAATTTAGATTTAAAAAAATTTATGTTTTAAATGGATTTTTATTTTTATTTATTTTAATTTTTATTTTAGTAAATTTTGTAAGTTACTTTACTTTTCACTTCTCTTTTGAGCAATTTCAAAAAGGATATATTAAAGCTATAGAAATATATCAAAACGGTCTATATTTATCATCACCAAACTCCAGAGCAACATATTTCCAATTACATAACTTTGAAAATTTTTTTGATATTATCAAGTTTATTTTGGTAGCTTTTACTAAATATAATCTAGAGCCAATCTTTTCACCTGGAAAGATAAATACAAAAGATTTAATATTAGTTTTTGAAAATTTAGTGAGAGTTTCAATTTATATGTTTATTTTTTTATTTCTGTTTAATGCTTTTAAGTCTAAGAATGTTATTTTCATAACAACTTTATTAATTTTACTATTTACTGAAATAGTATGGAGTATAGGTACAAACAATTGGGGCACAGCATCAAGACATCATATTCCTTCTATTGGATTAATTCTTGTTTGTTTTTCAATTATTTTAAATACTAATTTCTATGAAAAAAAACAATAGTACTATAAAAAATTTTGGATATGAATGGAAAAAATTCTCTCAGAATAGTTTAAGTAAAAATGAAATTGATGAATTGAATGAAAGATATTTTGAAATTTTTCCATTAGATAAAATATCTAACAAATCAATTGGTTTTGATTTAGGGTGTGGTAGCGGAAGGTTTACAAAATTTTTTGCTGAGAAGGTAAAAAGTTTACATTGTATTGAGCCAAGCGATGCAATAAATGTGGCAAAAAAAAATTTGTCTAAATACAAAAATATTATTTTC
>MDSZ01073558.1_pt1 | contig 12612 bp, 7 predicted proteins | sample 811201 | NCBI WGS metagenome assembly MDSZ01 (sample SAMN05326647, study PRJNA326480) | marine metagenome | isolation source: seawater | place: Indian Ocean: North | collected 2010
ATGACTTAACTAATATTTTTGAAAAATTAGGTAATCTGGATATTATTTCAATTACAATAAAAGACAAACGAAATGAAATTGAATCTGACTGGTATGAAGACCCAAGAAATCCTGGAAAATTAAATGGAGATACTCACAATATTGTATTTTTAGTCGATATTGATACAGAGGTCAGTGAGCTTATATCTGAAATAAAATTTGAGCTTAATATTGATTATTCCCCACCCTACAAGGAGGAGACTTTTAAAGATAAAAATTGGGTTAGATATTCCCAGTCCCAATTCTCAACAATTAAAATAAATGACATACTAAGGATTACTCCCCCTTGGAAAAAGGATTCTTCTTTTCAAGGGAGAAGTATTGTCATTCAACCTGGTAGTGGATTTGGTACTGGTGAGCATCCAACGACTTATATGTGCCTCAAATGGTTATGCAAAAATATAAAAGGAGGAGAATCCGTGCTTGATTATGGTTGTGGCTCAGGAATTCTATCGATAACTGCCAAAAAACTAGGCGCTGATGTTGTCAAAGGAATTGATATTGATAATCAAGCTATAAATAATGCAAATCACAATAACAAACTAAATCAAACTAATGTTCCATTCCTGATTAGCGATAATTACGTTCCAAAAAAAAAATATCAAATTATAATAGCAAATATTTTATTATCTACCCTGATAAAATTAGAGCCTAAACTATCAATTGCTGGAAATAGTAAAATAATACTTTCAGGTGTTCTGGAAAAACAAGTACCTGAAATCTCCGCGATTTTTGACCATTGGGTTAAGCTCAAAATTGAAGATGAAATGAATGGATGGGTGTTGTTAGAGGGATTAATTAAATGAAGTAAAATATCGTTTCGCTTCTTGCATCACCTTTGGCGCAAGTAGAAGAGAGCTTAACATTGTTGGTATTACCATCAAAGCAAATGCGCTATCAACAATATTTAAAACTAAGTCTAGCTTAATAATTGCGGAAATTGTTATTGTAGAAACATAGAAACATGAGTGAAAAACTTTTGCATTAGCACCAAACAAATATGATGCACATTTTCTTCCGTAATATGCATATCCAAACATTGTAGAAATTGCAAAAGTGATTGCAGCAACAATTAATAACAGCTCGCCTATTAAACCCAACTCTTTACTATAGCAATGTATCGTAAGGCTAATACCTGTCTCCCCATTTTGGTATTCACCACTGATTAAAATAACAAACGCTGTTATAGTACATACAATTAAAGTATCAATAAATGGACCAAGCATGGCAACAAGACCCTCTCTGATTGGTTCACTTGTTCTCGCAGCACCATGCGCCATTGTCTCTGTTCCAGTACCAGCTTCATTGGAGAATAATCCTCTGCGAACGCCAATTATAATCATGGAACCTATGGCACCGCCTTGAATAGCACTTCCAGTAAATGCGTCATAAATAATTAAATTAAAAACAGAAAATATTTGATTGATGTTTTTAAAAATAATTATAAGTGCACCTAATAAATACAAAGTAACCATAAAGGGTACCATTTTAGATGCAACATTAGATATTCTTGATATTCCTCCAAAAATCACAGAACCGACAATAAAAGAAATAATTATCCCGGTAGTTAAGTTCCCATAGATAGGATTATCTAGAAATAAACCGTATGGTTTGTAAATAAAATTCATAACAACGCTACTTAGTTGGTTTGCTTGAAAAAAGGTAAGAGTCCCTATTAACCCAGAAATTGCGAACATATTTGCTAACGGCTTAAATTTACTTCCTAAACCCTCCTCTATAAAATACATTACACCACCTTGAATTTGTCCTCTATCGTCTACGCCTCTATACATTACCGCAAGCGTACAAGTAAAAAATTTAGTAGACATACCAATTATTGCTGTAATCCACATCCAAAAAATTGAGCCAGGCCCTCCCATATTTATTGCTATTGCAACACCAGCTATATTACCCATACCTACAGTACTTGCTAATGCACTAGAAAGTGCTTGAAAATGAGATATTTGGCCAGGGTCATTTTTTGAATCAAATTTACCGGAGAGGACTTCAATGCCATGCTTAAAATAAAGAAAAGGAATAAACCTGCTATAAATAGTAAAAAATATTCCACCACCTATTAACAGGACTACTAAAGGTGTGCCCCATAAAAATCCAGCAATTTCTTCAATTATTTTATTAAGGTTGTTATACATTAATGTAATTAGTTGTTTCCTAAGTTTTTGTTTAAAATAAACTAGTAAATTAGAAATCGTTCTCCAAATATTATACTAATAATAATGATCAAAAAATTAGATTTCTACCTATCCAAAACTTTTTTTTCTATTTTAGCTTTATCTATATTAGGATTTTTATCTATGTTTGTTATTGTAGACCTAATTGAAAATCTAGATAGATTTATTGATAATAATGTTCCATCGAATGTAGTACTTTTATATTATTTTTATACACTTCCATGGTTTATCAGCATTGGTCTTCCAATGTCAATGTTGATTGCTACCGTTTTTTGTTTTGGAAACTTAGTTAAGACTAATGAATGGACAGCCTTAAAAGCTTCAGGAATAAGTATTTATAGAGTATCAAGACCACTCCTAATAATTGGTTTTTTGATAAGTGGTTTTTCTTTTATTTTAGATAATAAACTAGTAACACATGGAAATGAAAAAAGATTTGAGATAGATCGAGATTATGTGAAAAGAAAATCTAGACACAAACTAAAAAATACATTAAAGGATGTTTTTCTACAAAAAGATACCAGTATTCACGTATCACTTTCAAAGTTTTTAATAAATAAAAACATAGGATATGATTTATCATGGGTTGATTTATCAAAGTCAAACCTTACAAAAAGAATAGATGCAAAGAAAATCAATTGGGATTTTAAAACATCAAAATGGAATTTATCAGATTATTCAATTCGAGTTTTTGATGAATCTGGAACTGAAAAATTCGTAGATCTTTCTGACTCAGATACACTGATTCATTTAAACTTTAATCCTAAAGAAATTCAACATCAATCTAGAAAACCTGATGAGTTAGATTATTTTTTACTTACCAAAAGAATAATAGACTTAAAGGATAATGGAGTCAATACGACTCGCTGGGAAGTAACACGCTATTTAAAAATTTCATTTATTTTTACAAACATTATCGTAGTTCTTTGTGGAATCCCTCTTGTTTTGGTAAGAGAAAAGAATAGTTTATCTGCGGGTGCAGGTCTTGGAGTTTTTGTAATCTTTGGATACTATGCATTAATAAAATTTGGACAGTCATTAGGCTATAAAGGCATTATTGCTCCAATTTTATCGGCTTGGTTAGGGAATTTTATTTTCTTTTCATTTGGAATTATTCTTTTATTAAGAACTAGAACATAAAATTATATATTTATTTAATTTAAACCTATCCCTCCAAGAATCTTTTCTAAGAAACCTTGTTTTTCCTGACTCTCACCATCTTTAATGTTTCTACTTTTTAAACTAGTAATAGTTACACCTGCAGATATATTTAAGCCCTTCATTGTATGGATCCAGAGACCATTTCTAAATGCGAAACCTAGGTCAAAGATTATCGGACCCTTATGATATCCAAATCCTAATCCAAGTTCGCTAAGGTCGCCTCCAGCCCAGGCATATCCAATCCTCATTGGTGTGCTTGGGATCTTAGTCCATTCAATTCCGATAGACCATCTCCATCCTTGTTTTGAATAATATGCATTCTGAAAACCCGTCACTAAATCAGAAGCAATTAAAAAAGTTTCAAGCTGTTTTGATATTCCAAATCTAAATATTGCAGGGTATTCAGTTGTGAACTTAGAGGTATCAGGAAAAAACGATGTCTCATTAACAAACAAAGTGCTATCAGAAAGTTTATCTACCCGTAAAGTGTCAATAGAATATGTAAACAAAATTGATTCACCTGGATTTAATTGATCGCCCCCGAATTCAAACGGATAAAAGCCAAAACTATTATTTGGTTTTACTAAACTTTTATTCCAATCAATATTACCAAATATATTTATCAAAGATGCACCGATGGACCATCCATTTACCGGTCGAGAGACAATACCCATATCAAATGCAAAGCCTGTCCCACCTAAACCTTGCCTGATAACATATTTCCCAGTACCGATAATGCCCAAATCACTAGTTTCTAAATTCGCACTGCTGGAATCTTCATCAATACCAAGATAAAAAATTCCTTGGAGTCGCTTAATTGTAAATCCTAATGATCCAAATTTAAAAGGCATTCCAAAAGTCACCCCAAGTTCGTTAACACCCAAAACTTCATAGTTAAGCTCCATATCAAGATCTGTCTTTTGAGCATTTCCATAAAACATAAACTCCAGCAACCCAATAGGTAAGCGATAATTACTCAAAAAAATATTGTTTGATGTAAATGCTAAATTCCCTTTGGAAATATTTAAAACGGGAGTTGGTATATGTAGATCCTGAAAAAAGGATAACCCATCCGAGTCTCTTAATTGGCGAAAAATCTGATCCTTTTCTGAGGTGTCTAGGGTGTCTCCGCTATATTTGGCTATGTTTTCTATTGAAAAAAAGTTTCCTAATATCCCAAAATCCATTTGTCCTAGTTGCATCATAAATGGACGATTTTGTTGGAGACCAATTAGCCCAGGATTATAGCCTATTGAGAATATTCCATCTGCGATTGTTGTATAGGAACCAGCCAAACCTACTACACGCGGATCTCGCTTTGTTTGAGAAAAGCAAATACAAAAAAATATAAATATTATATAAAAGCGTTTCATCATTCTCCCGAAGAAAATACTCTGGTTACAGGTTTATTTTGACTCGCTGACCTTGAAGAATTGCGTATCTTTATATACCAGCCATTCATATCTCTTGCGCTACCATCAGAACTTATTATTCGCAACCTCAGTGAATCTGTTTCTACAATACCAGAGGGATTCCAAGAGTATGAGCCACTATTATTTATTGCTCTAACAATCAATGACCAGTCGCCCTCTATATTTACATCGATACTATCAGGGTCCGACTCAGCATTTGCATAGTGAAGATCAACTTTTTCAACACTTTTTCCATAAGTTTTCCATTGAATATCATAGGATTGATTAGTATAAAGTGTTTCACCACCATTTGGATAAGTAATCACAAGTTCATTATTTGCTGCTCCAAAAACACCTCCACTGCTAAGAGTTAGAGTAAGGAATGAATTCATTTCTAGATAATCATATTTAGACAGAAAAACACCTTTCCCATCCGTTCCCGGTATAAAAAACCTTGGCATAATAAAGTGATTCCCATAGTCTGTTAATAAAAATATTTTATTTGTGTCGATTGTACTGAAATAGGTACCCGAACCAGGCAAAGCAACCATACCTTCAGGAAAGCCAGTTGAGTCATCAGGCCCATATAACTCTTCTGGACTTGGTAATAGAAACTTAAATAAAGTATCTACATATGCAATTACCGTGTCAACTCCAGATCCATTTGTCTTAATTAAATATGGTAGATAATCTATACACTCAGAATAATCTGTCATAACTTTGTAAATGTAAATTCTATTACTATCTGGAGATAAATCCGTACATTTTCTAGTAATATAAATACTATCCATTGTAGAATCTGCATAACCTAATGCTGCTAAAGTATCCAAATAAAGACTGAGCATTTCTTTGGATGTATCAACAGGAAACATGCTGAAATTGCTTAATAAAATTGCCATTTCAGCTGAAAAGGGAAAAGAGTTTGTCATGTCTGTTACCATATTTGACTGGATCAATGAATTTCTAATTTTATACCGCGTATCATGTTCAAATTCCTCAACTTCCGTTGGAACTCCACCCATAAATGTCATAGGCTGCAATTGTAAAGCAAATGGAATGGTAACTTTAAATCCACCTTGAATCGCTTTGTTTTCTACCAAAGTACCTTTTCCTTCAACCTTAACCTCTGGGTCTATGATCATTCTTACGGGGTTTGAACCAAGTAACCCAATTATAGATGTACATGTATCACAAGGAACTCTTAGATCATCATATGATGGCAAACTATCACTTACATCATCAAAGATTGTGATTCTTGTCCCTTGTCGGCTAAGACCTATTATAGTTAAAGCTGTGTCAAAAGGAGTTGCATTACTTGCTACACTCGCCATTGTATCAATATCAATTGTAACATATGTTGGTTCTCCAAGCGAATTATAACCAGTAAAGTCAAGTTTCATTCGAACTGGAAGCGGTATTTGACTTTTCATAGTAATTTCAAAAAGAGCTTCAGTTGGAATCGCCCCAGTAAAACCAGGTGGAAATTCTTGAACAGTTGAATCTGTTGGCAGTAACATATATAAATCAGCTGTTAGTGCGGAAAAAGAAAGCAACTCCATTTCCATCCTCATATTGAAACCACCTAGCGAAGATCCATCTAATGGAATACTAGTCTTTTGCTCAATAAAGCCAACATCAAAATCTAAATCAAAACTGTTTAAGGGTGAATTTGGATCAGGAGATTCAATTGAATAACCTCTCATATCAAAAACTTTATCAACGACTACGCCTTTTGCCAAGGTTGTATCAATTTTAACAGAATCTCTTCCCGTATCTTCCGGAGAAAAGTTCTTAAAGTTAATGAGAAATTTTAAATCAAAGGGAAAAGAGCTTTCTAAGCCCGTAATTCTTACCCTGTTCTCATTATAAAGAGCCCCTACATCTCTCAAAATACAATTAATTATTTCCATTTTTGAAATACCAGATTCTGACATGTCCATTTCAGGAAAATCCAAACTAGGTATTTCAATAACATCTGATAGAGAATAGTTAGCAGTCGTTATATCTATACTATCTGGAGCAACAATTTGGAATAAAATTTTAAAATCTACATATAATGAACCAGCAGGGATAGTTACATATTCACTACTGGCAGACTGTAATTGAAAATTTGTTGCAACCTGTAAAAATGTTGCAAGACCAGATTCAGACAAATCAGTAGTGTCATTATATGATTCTCCATAAGATAAACTTTGAATTGAATCATGGTTCGCAATAGTATCATCAAGTGCCTCTGTGCCAGTAACCATATATGAGTAAATATTTGCTAGATCTGTTGGCATACTATTTGTAAATCCCGTAATGTATGTACTTCCAGATCCAAGTTCTAAGGTATCTACACTTGCAATCATTGGAGGCAATGGAATATTTGATAGTTGAAGGTTAATATTTTGAGTTAAAATTTCAGTAAGGGTTCCAATAAAAACATTATATACGTTTACAATAGTTTGATCATACATTTCGGCCTCCATTACCTTCGGTTCATCAGAGGGGAGGGTGAAAGGAGTATAGTCAGAAACTTTAATGCCATTTAAATATTGATCTGTTGTATCCAAAAGACTAATTCCAGATGCTAACTGTTGCAAATCAATTTTAATTTCAACATCAATATCCGGCAAATCTACATCCACACTAACTCCAGGAAATTCGCCAGAGGTTATTTCAGCATCTAAGCCCATTGGAAGTGTTGGTAAATTTGGTAATACTTGGGGATCCATTTCCCCACTTTGTACTATTTGAAAGCCCATAGAATCCGGAGTAGGAAAAATGCCAGCATCCGGATTAGAGATATCTGACATCTCATACTTTGCATTAACCAGAGGTATTTTTAAATCTAAATTCCAAACTGGCATGTCAAACCTATCTGGGACATCAAAATCACACGCAATGCTAGTACAAAAAAATAAAATGAACATACCACATAGTGCTATTTTCATTCTCAGATGAATATTTTTCCTCAGATTATCTTTCATTTTTTGCCAAATACCTTGGACTTCCGCTTCCTAATTTGGAGAAAATATTTGATAGAAACAAAAATAAAAAAGCCCATATTAAAATACGGGCTTTTTTATTAAAAGTATACTTTTTTGAATTTTACTTTTAAATCAATATCTATATTGATCGGGTTTGTACGGACCATCTTTAGATACACCAATGTAATCAGCCTGGTCATCTGTTAAAACAGTGATTTTGGCTCCTAAATGATCTAGATGAAGTCTAGCTACCTCCTCATCCAATTCTTTAGGTAAAACATAAACTCCAATTTCAGGTGCATCTTTAGATAATGCTATCTGAGCCAAAACTTGGTTTGTAAAAGATGTTGACATAACAAAGCTTGGATGTCCTGTTGCACATCCAAGGTTCACCAACCGCCCTTCAGCTAAAATGTAAATTTGATTTCCATTAGGGAAAGTATATCGATCAACTTGTGGCTTTATTATTTCCCTATCTACATCAGAATCATTGTTTATAGGAGTGATTTGAATCTCGTTATCGAAGTGGCCAATGTTACAAACAATTGCTTGATCGCGCATAGAGTACATATGCTCTTTTGTAATAACATCTTTATTCCCGGTAGCTGTGACGAAAATATGAGCCTCTGATAATGATTCTTCTAAGGTTATAACCTCAAAACCTTCCATGGCCGCCTGCAGAGCACATATAGGGTCAATTTCTGTTATCAAAACCCTTGCTCCATACCCTCTCATTGATTGAGCACATCCTCTACCAACATCTCCATAGCCACAAACAACTACCGTTTTACCAGCAACCATTACATCTAAGGCTCTTTTCAGTCCATCAGCTAAAGATTCTCTGCATCCATAAATATTATCAAACTTTGATTTTGTAACAGAATCATTAACATTATAGGCGGGGAATAGTAGATTCCCATCTTTCTCCATTTGAACCAGCCTATGAACTCCAGTAGTTGTTTCTTCAGAAACTCCAATAATATTCTTTACTACTTTATGCCAATGACTTGAATCTTTTTCTAGTACATCTCTCAAAAGTTTTTCAATTACTATTTCCTCTTCAACATCAGTTGTAATCTCTGGTACGGAGGCATTTTTAGAATAATATTCTTCAAGCTCATACCCTTTGTGGATAAGTAGGGTAGCATCTCCTCCATCATCGACAATTAAATCAGGACCGCTTCCATCAGGAAATGTTAAGGCTTGTAACGTACACCACCAATATTCTTCTAAAGTCTCACCTTTCCAGGCATAAACTGGAGTACCTGATTTAGCGATTGCAGCAGCGGCGTGGTCCTGTGTAGAAAAAATATTGCAACTTGCCCAGCGCACATCCGCACCTAAATCTACAAGTGTTTCTATTAGAACTGCAGTCTCTACTGTCATATGCAAAGAACCAGTAATTTTTCTACCTTGTAATGGTTTGTCTGGTCCATATTTTTTTCTTGTCTCCATAAGACCAGGCATTTCTTTTTCAGCAATATCAAGAGCTTTTCTACCATCTTCGGATAATGCTATATCCTTAATTTTGTATGGTATTAATTCTACAAGTGGTTTAGTTAAAACTTCAGACATATCAACCTCTATATTTTTGATTTTATATTTTCAACATAATCAGTTTTTTCCCACGTAAATTTTTCTATCTCGCGCCCAAAGTGTCCATACGCCGCAGTTTCTCTATATCTTGGGAATTTTAAATTTAAATGCTCAATTATTTCGCCGGGCCTAAGTGGGAACAAGTCTCTAGCTAAGTGCGTAAGTTTAGTGTCATCAATTACTCCTGTACCAAAAGTCCTAATGTAAAATGAGGTTGGTTCCGCAACTCCTATACTGTAAGACAATTGAACTTCACAACGATCTGAAACCCCTGCTGCTACAATGTTTTTTGCTATATACCTAGCCATATAGGTTGCACTTCGATCCACTTTAGATGGATCTTTACCAGAAAATGCTCCTCCACCATGAGGTGCGTATCCACCATATGTGTCAACAATAATTTTTCTTCCAGTTAGCCCTGTATCTGCTGCTGGACCTCCGTAAACGAACCTACCAGTACCATTAACAATAAATTTTTCATTGTAATTTATATCATAGCTATCCAGAACTGGTTTGATAACCTTATTAATCACTTCAGATTTTATAAAATCAAGCTCTCTTTCTTCAGTACCATAATCAGTTAGCATATCATCATGCTGAGTTGCAATCACAACTTTATCAATAAGAGTGGCTTCATCCCCATTGTACTCCACAGATACTTGGGATTTGCCATCTGGTCGCAACCAAGGAAGAGTTCCATTTTTTCTGATTGCGGATAATCTTTCAGTTAACCGATGAGAAACATGAATCGGTAGTGGCATTAATTCTTTAGTATCTTTGCAAGCATATCCAAACATTAGACCCTGATCTCCTGCTCCCTGCTCTGAAGCATCTATCGAGTCAACACCCTGAGCAATCTCGGGACTTTGTTTATCAAGTTTAGAAATAACTTCTAATTGATTAATTCCAACACCACTATTTTCTTCATTATAGCCAATCGTACTAAAGGTATCTTTTACAACTGATTCAATATCAACATTACCTTTAGATGTTACCTCTCCAGAAACAACAACCAATCCAGTTGTTGCAAGTGTTTCACATGCTACTCTAGAATAAATATCTTGACTAAGATACTCATCAAGTACAGCATCAGAAACAGCATCACATGCCTTATCTGGATGACCTTCAGTTACAGATTCTGAAGTAAAAATATACTTTGACATTTTATCCCCTGCTAAAAAGTTTTTTATAAGCTGATATTTGCGCGGAAATTATAGCAAACAATTCTTATTTATCTAAGTATAAAATTCTGCCTTTATACAAAACTCTCTATATATTCGGGCTAGTTCTTGTAACATTTCAATAGAGGACTGAAAGTTGTAACTCATAATATGCTCAACGTTTAATCCAATCGGGACATTTATTTTATTTTTAATTATAAAATCTAAGATATCATTTAAGACCTCGATTGATACATCTAAAGATCTATTTGTCATCGTTCCTGGTCTTGCATTTAAATATTTTTCGGTGCTTTGAGGAATCTCTACTCCTAACCATTTCAGAAAATCTATATCTTTTGCGGATGACACTGGAGCAAAACTAATAAGTATTCTTTTTGGATACGTTTTAGCTTTATCACATAATTTTTGATAATGGCCAATCATTTTTATAATCTTTGATGAATCATATAGTACTTGAGTAGTAAAGAAGTCGGCACCATTATCAGATTTGGTCTTTATTTTAACTGATTCTTTTGATCTACTTGGAATCAAAATTCCACCGCAAAAAACACTACCATTTCTTGAATTAAATAATTGAGAGATTTCATTTAATGCTTGATCTACATTAGGTCCAGGATAACTAATTTTACTGGACTCGCCTCCAACAATGATTAAGTTATTTATTTCATATTTTTCAAATGTTTCAATTATCCACTCTAGCTGTACATCTAATTTATTATGCACAACAACCCTGTTAACTATTGCTTCTACTCCAACAATATCTTGAAGTAACTTTCCGAACCTTCTTGGCTCAGCTCTTAAATAATTTCTAACTGGACGTTTCCCCCTAGAAAGTTCATCCCTTACTTCAGGTATATTTATAGCATCAATATGGGTTTGGGATAATAGAGAGCTAATAGATCCTGCATAAGAATTTAAATTAACGTCTATTTCTCTTGGAGGCAGTATTTCATAAACTACTACTGGTCTCCGAGGCTTTTTAATTTTATCTTTTATTCTCATCTAAATATTTCCTGTAGTGCTAAAATATTTTGCATTTTTATGAGAAAAATAAAAACCACATAAAGACGCTGCCGGGTACATAGATCTTGTTTCCGTTAGTTTAATACCAGTGTTTTTTTCGACATCAAGCAACTCCCAGATTATGTCTTTATAAGAATGGTCAGGACAAGAGGGATAACCTGGTGCAGGTCGAATTCCGACATATTTTTCTCTTATCAATTCATTTATAGTAAAATTTTCATCTGTACTATATCCCCAAATTTCCCTACGAACTTGCTCATGTAATTTTTCCGAAAAAGCCTCAACTAAACGATCAGTAATAATTTTTGCCATAATACTGTTATAATCATCATCATACATATCAAACTCTTTGATATAAGATTCTAAACCATGACCAGCACTGATAGCAAACATACCAAGATAGTCGTTTTTTGGAGCAATAAAATCAGCTAAGCAATAGTTGTTTTTTTCTCTACCTTTGTCAACCAATTGTCTGGGAAAATTCAGTTTAATATTTTTAACAAAAACTGTCTCATTCTTCGCGTAAGCAGGGAAAATGCCATATACTCCATTTGCAAAAATTTTTCCCTTCGCTATGATGTCCTTTAAAATTTTATGACAATCTGAAAAAACAACTTTAGCTTGAGCACCATATTTTTCATTTGATAATATATCAGGATATTTACCTTTCATTTCCCATGCATGAAAAAAAGGACTCCAATCAATATAATCTATCAATTTACTTAAATCGTAATTATTAAGGACTTTGGTTCCTGTCATTGTTGGAGGATTTATTTGATACCTCCCCCAGTTTGCTTCAAATTTTCTTTTTCTAGCCTCTTCTAAACTTAAAATCGTTTTTTTTGATTTTTTAAATCTATCGTCTCTGATTTTCTTTAATTCTTTTTTAACCTGCGTGGTAAATTTTTGGCTTGATATTGGATTAATCAGCTTACTAGCAATACTAACAGCTTTAGAAGCATCATTTACGTGAACGGTAGGGCCACTGTATTTAGTATCAATCATTACGGCCGTATGAGTTTTACTAGTAGTAGCA
>MDSZ01257457.1_pt1 | contig 12612 bp, 15 predicted proteins | sample 811201 | NCBI WGS metagenome assembly MDSZ01 (sample SAMN05326647, study PRJNA326480) | marine metagenome | isolation source: seawater | place: Indian Ocean: North | collected 2010
TCAACCTAATGAGCCAACTAAGTATTCAGTGAGAGGTGTGCCAACAATTCTTTTATTTAAAGAGGGAAAACTTTTAGGAACCAAAGTTGGTGCTTCAAGCGAGAAAGATATGCTTGAATTTATTAAACCTCACATTTAATTGATATTTAAAATATTTCCACAGTTATAAAGACTACCAAAACAGACAATAAGTTTCTTCTCCTCGCTACTTATTTTCTTTACTGCTTCAGCAAAATTATCACTTTTTTCTGCGTTTAATTTATTTTTAGTTGCTATTTTATATAGCTCCTGAGCAGAGACTGAGCTGGTCTCATCCTTAATTGGCATCGTAACAATTTTTTTAAACACCCCTTTAAGTTGTTTAATGAACAAATCTGGTTCCTTATTTTTAGTCATTGCCCAAATTCCATATTTAGGAATTTTTATTTGCTTTAAATAAGTTGCTAGATTTTTTGCATCAGCAGTGGAATGAGCCCCATCAATCATAATAGCCTCACTTCTGTATAACTTTTTTTTAATTTTGCCCTTATTTAGATATTGAAATCGACCTTCAAAAGAAAGCAATGGCAAAGTTTTTTGTATAATTTTTTTATCAATATTTAAATCAAGAGCTATCTTTATAGCCAAGCAAACGTTTTCAAACATACCCTTGGAATAAACATTTTTAGTATTAAGTTTTATTTTAAATCTTTTATCTAAATAATAATACAAACCGTCTTTTTTAATTAGCTTCCAAGTATTAGGATATATAATTTTACTAGTATTATTTTTTAAATAAAATTTAATTTTTTTTAAAACATAAGGCGATTGTTTGCCTATATAAATATTTGTAAAATTATTAAGAAATGCCACATCTTCTTTAATTACTTCATTAAGAGTTTTTCTTTTTAAAAAATTTAAGTGTTGTTTATTAATATTTGTACAAATTTGAAGTTTTGGAAAGTCATTTATATTATTGGAGTCTAGTCTCCAAAGAGCACCAGTTTCTTGGATATTATAATCAGCATTCCTTTTTGAGGCATTGATAATGAAAATCAAAGTAAGACACTCAAATACTGTTAAAGGAATGTTTAATTTTTCAATTTGTTTTATTGTTTTTTTAATTTTGTTGTGAGTTAAGTAATTGTCGCCCATGTAAAATCTTTCTCTTATATCTCTGAGAGACGGCGAAATATGAGCTGTTACTTTTTGGTTATTTGCTTCAATAAAAGATTTTAAAGAAAATAAAGTAGTAAATTTACCAGACTCACCTATCACTGAAATAACATTTTTAAGTTTTTTTTCTGGATGTCCCAAAAATTTTAACGCTAATTTAATTCTCTTTAACCCAAAATTTACTGATTTATTAAAAAGTTTATGATTAGCTAGCTGATTGTAAAGATTGATCGATCGTGACATTAGACTCTTGTTTAGCTTGAGCCTCAGCTTTTTTCAATAGTACACTTAATAAAGTTCCAATAGTAGAGTTTAGGTAATGTCTTTCTACTATTAAATCTAATCCGCCATGATCTTTTACATATTCAGCAGTTTGAAAGTCCTCTGGTAATGTTTCTCTAACGGTATCCTGTATTACTCTACGTCCTGCAAATCCGATTACACTTTTTGGCTCACTAATTAGTATGTCACCCAACATAGCCCAAGAAGCAGTTACTCCACCAGTGGTTGGGTTGGTTAAAACTACTACAAAGGGAATATTTTTTTTCTTTAATTCATTTACAGCTAATGCAGTTCTTGACATTTGCATCAAAGCTATTGAACTCTCGTGCATACGTTGACCGCCAGAACAACTAAAAAAAATATATGGCATATTTTTTTCTATGGCCTGTTGAGCACCTGCAATAAAAGCTTCTCCAGAGGCTGCACCAAATGATCCACCAATAAATCTAAAATCTTGAGCTCCAACTACAACTTCAATATTTTGAACTTTTCCCTTTGCTATAAGAACAGCATCATCTTGTCCGGTCAATTTTCTTGCAGCTTTTAAACGGTCAGTGTATTTCTTTTTATCTTCAAAATTTAAAGGATCATCTTTTGGAAGAGGTGTTTCAATTAATTCAAATTGTTTATTATCAAAAAAAGTTTGAAATCTTTCCTTACAAGTGAGTTTATGGTGTTCTCCGCATTTAGGACATACCTTTTTGTTAGAGTCCATATCTTCTTTGTAAATTAAATTTTTACAATTACATGAGGTCCAAAGATTTTCCTCTACTTGAGATGATCTTTTTTCGAACAGAGATTTAATTTTTGGCTTTATAAATTTTGTTATCCAATTCATATGATTTTATTTTTAAGATTGTACACAACTTTATCTAACTTTGTGACAGGATTTTGTCCCATTTTGAGCGAATTAGTTATAGTTTTACACAATAAACTACCCACAACTAAACCATTTGCAGATTTTAATGCTGAAATTGACTTATCTGTAATTCCAAAGCCAATAACTAAATTTTTTTTAGGGTTGATTCTTTTTATTTTATTATAATTTTGAAGAATTTTTTTTGGCGAGATTTTAAGTTTTCCTCCAGTGGTTGATAACATTGAAATATAATAAATCATCTCGTGTGAATCATTAATAATTTTTTTTATTCTGTCATTTGAAGTCGTAGGGGATAATAATTGTATAAAATTAATTGATTTTTTTTTACACTTTTTGGCAAAGGGTTTATTTTCAGGGTATGGGAGATCAACAATTATCAAACCATCAACCCCAGAAAATTTGCAATTTTTTAAAAAGTTGTTTTCTCCAATCTGATATATAAGATTATAATATCCCATAAGTATTAATGGTTTATTAGGATTTTTTTTTTTAAAATTTTTAACTATCTTAAAAACATCTTTAAGCTTTATACCTTTTTGAAGCGCTCGATAAGAACTTTCCTGAATTTGCCCCCCATCGGCGATAGGCGTGTTATGTGGGAATCCAAGCTCCAGGATATCTGCATGTTTTGAAATTTTATTGAGTATCCTTAAGGAGTTATTTTTTGTGTTATCTCCAGCTACCGTATAAGTAATTAACGCTGGTCTTTTTTCACGTTTACATTGACTAAAAGCTAAAGCAATTTTAGATTTCATCTTATGTAAGATCCTAATTTTTGTTCAATGATATCTTTATCTTTATGACTATCTCCACATGAGTTCACAATAATAACTTCTGAGGTCTTTAACTTTGGTGCCAACCTAATAGCTTCAGCAAATGCATGAGACGGTTCAAGAGACGGTGAAATATTTTCAAGTTTAGATACCAAGCTGTAAGCACTTAAAGCTTCCTCGTCACTTGCAGAGGTATATTTTGCTCTTTTTGCGTCTTTAAGAAAACAATGCAAAGGAGAAATTCCAGGATAGTCGAGTCCTGCTGAAATAGATTCAGTTAAACCTATTTGCCCTTCTTTATCTTGTATAACATATTGAGCTGCTCCATGAAGAATTCCAATTTTAGAACCATTAGTTAAAGGGGCTGCATGAAGTTTACTATTTTTTGGACCTCCGGCTTCTACACCTATAAACTCAGTATGTGTATCCATAAACTCATTCCAAAAACCAGCTGCGGAGCTTCCGCCACCAACACAATTAATTAGTTTTAATTTATTTGGAATTTTTCCAAACTCTTCTTTAACTTGTACAATTAATTCTCTTGATATTTGAGCTGTGCTCCATGCACAAATCTTGACAAAAATATTTGGACCTACTGTTGAGCCTACACACATATGCGTTGTATCACAATTAGAAACCCAATATCTCATACATTCACTAACTGCATCTACTAAAGTTTGACTTCCTGAAGTAACTGGAACTATTTCTGCTCCATTTTTTTTTATCGCTTCTACATTTGGTCGTTGTCGCTTTATATCTTTAGCTCCCATAAAAATTTTACATCTGAGACCAAACTTTTTAGCAGCCATAGATAGCATTTTTCCTGCGTAACCTGCGCCTGGTATCCCCCACAATCTCTCGAAGACCAGCTTTTCGAGCTATTAAACAATGAACTGTTGCATTGTAGATTTTGTGAGCTCCGCCATTAGCTTCAGATACTACTTTAGCGTAAATTTGCGCTCCACCTAAATAGTCTGTTAGTTTTTCTAGCTTTATAAATGGAGTTGGGGTTCCGACGTAGTTTTTAAAATGAAAATCTCTCTCTTTTAAAAATTTTTTATCTTTTCTAAGCTTTGAAAAAATTTTTGTTAAATCATCGATTGGTTTTTTTAAAGTTTCTGGAATAAAATTTCCACCAAATTTACCTCCATACATGAAGCTTTTATCATGCTGATCTATAAGAGGCACACCTTTTTTAATTTTACTGCTCATTTATTTTTTTTATAAATTTTTTTATTTTTTGATGATCTTTGTATCCTATTTGTGTATCTGATTCCAAGTTACTGGACAAATCACAAAAATTAACTCCTAATTTCTTAATATTTTCAATATTTTCTAAAGAAATTGATCCTGCAAGAGCATATCTCTCGCCTTTTGGAAGTTTAAGAATTAATTCTTCTGGAAATTTTATAGATTTTTCCATACCAGGGGTATCAAATAAGATAATGTCAGCATTATTGTATATTTTATAGCTATCTATGTCCGTCTCACTATTAACTTTAATTGCTTTGATAGTTTTTAAACCCATTGATCTAATTTCTTTTATCCTTTCATTTGTTTCTGACCCGTGAAGCTGAATATAATCAAAATTTTTTAAAACTATATTTTTTATGAATTTATCTGTAGGATTTACAGTAACAGCCGTAAAAATAGAATCTTTTTTGTTATAATCTTTTAACTTTTTCACTTCATTAAGATTTAAATTTCTCGGAGACTTTTCATAAAAAACAAAACCTAAAAAATTTACTTTCAAATCAATACAAAGTTGAACATCTCTGACTGGGTTTAAGCCACAAATTTTTACTATCATATCAACTTAATTCTCTAATGAGTTTTTGAATATTCTTTTTAAGATTACCTTTGATAAGACTACGTCCCATTACTAAAGCTGACGCGCCACTTTTGAAAGCTTGATTCGGCGTCATTACTCTTTTTTGATCTCCCATTTTATCTCCAGACATTCTAATCCCTGGAGTGATTATCTCCTTTTTAAAAACTTTTTTCACAATTTTGATTTCATGGGGGCTGCATACAATTGCATCTAATTTTGCTTTAGCTGCGAGTCTTGCTTGATGAAGCACTAATTTTTTTACATTTTTATCGTAACCAATTTCTTTTAATGATTTGTTATCTAATGATGTGAGTGTAGTAACTCCAATTAATTTAGTAGGACCCGAAACTTTTTTAGCAGCTTTAATAGCTTTGTAACCTGCACTTATATGAATTGTAATATAATTCAATCTTAAGTCTTTTACAGCCTTTACAGCAGCTGCACAGGTATTTGGAATATCTGCAAGCTTATAGTCCCCAAAAGTAATTTTATTTTTTATTTTAGTTAGAAAATTTCTACCATTTTTTGAGTTTAAAAACTCTAAACCAAATTTATATCCAAAATTAAATTTTGAATTGCTAGACACTTTTATAATTTGATTGATTTTTTTTAAACTGGTCGTATCACAAGCTATGAAAATTTTAGGTTTTTCATTCATTTATTATTTTTTTTAATTTTTTACTAGCTCTAAATCTTACCTTATTTTTTTCAGGAACATAAACTAATTTTCCTGTGCGCGGATTACGAGATGAAAACTTTTCTTTTATCTTTTTTACAAAAAAAGTACCAAATCCTCTTAATTCAACATTTTTTTTGTTTATTAAAGCTTTTACTATAGATTTGGAGAATACTTCCACTACCTGATTAATATCAGATTTACTTAATTTTGAATTTTTTTCCTGTAATTTTTTTGTTAACTCTTGGAGCGCCAATTATTTTTCTTTATTTCCTTTTTTACCCATAGCTTTTTGAAAAATACTTTTTAATGTTGCGCCAGATTTAGTGGCATTTTTTCCAAATTTTTTGATTAACGAAGCTTCTTCTTCTATTTGTGCAGCTTTAACACTAAGCTTAATTTTCCTATTATCTAAATCTAAGTCTGTGATTTTTGCATCTAAAGCGTTTCCTGGAGAAAAAACTTCAGGTCTTGCGTCAACTGCATCTTTAGCTAAATCTGCTTTTCTGATAGTAACTATAAGTTTCTTATCCTTATCTATTGCAACTTTAACACCTGTTTTAAGAACCTCGTGTATTCTAGTAGTAATGATGTCACCAATTTTTTTCTTGTTATCTTTAAAATAATCTAATGGATCTTTATCAAGAGCTCTTTTTGAAAATCTTATCTTGTCATCTTTTGCTTCTATAATCTTTACTTTTAAAATATCATTTTTTTTGTATTTTTTTAAATCTTCGACATTTTCTTCGTAAGAAATTTCTTTATAATGTAACATTCCAGGTAAACCTAGGTCTTTTAATTCTCCAAATATTGCTTTGTCTGTAATATTGTTAATTTTCATTTCAAAGACTTGACCTACTTTACCTTTTACTTTGTCCCAAGGGTTTTCTAATGTTGCCTTGTACGATAAAGAGATTCTCTTAGTATCTTTATCTATATTCACAATTTTAAACTTAATTTTTTGAGATACTGAAAGGACTTTACTTGGTTTTATATTTCTATTTGTCCAATCCAATTCAGAATTATGTATTAAACCTTCAACACCATCCTCTATTTTTACGAAAGCTCCATACTCCATAATTTTTTGCACTATACCTTCATAAATTTCTCCGACTTTATATTTTTTTTCAATATTTTCAAAAGGATCTTCAGTCAAAGCTTTAATTGATGCTGATACTCGGTTAGTTTTTTCGTCAATTTTAGTTATCTTAACTTTTAACTTTTGATTTATTGTTACTAGGTCTGAAGGTTTTTTTACCCTACCATGACTAAGGTCTGAAACATGCAGTAAAGCGTCAATTCCATTTATGTCCAAGAAAATTCCCCAATCAGTCGTTGCTTTTACGATCGCATTATCCACAATATCACCTTCCTTAATATTTTTAAGAGCCTCTGTTATTACGGCATTTTTGCTTTTTTCTAAAACAGCTCTTCTTGAAACGCAAACGTTACCTCGGTTTTTATCAATACGTGTAGCGATAACCTTAACCGGTGTATTCATCAAATGATCAATTCTTTTGAGAGGTCTCACATCTATTTGAGATGACGGCATAAAACACGGTAAGCCTTCTACTGTTGTTACAAACCCGCCTTTGACTTTACCAGTTATATAACCGGTCATTTCTTCCTGAGTTTCAAAAAGCTTCTGTAAACGCTTCCAAGCTTTCATCTTCCTTGCTTTGTCTCTAGAAATTACAATTTCACCTTTGAAACTTTCTATCCTCTCAAGATAAACGTCAATCTGAGATCCAACTTTTAATTTTTTTAATTCATCATCATTTTTAAATTCTTCTATTGGGATCATACCTTCCATTTTAGCCTTAGCATCGACTACTATAAAGTTTTTGGTAATCTCTGTTACGGTAGCTTTTATAATCTCGTTTTCTTTAAGTTTTCTGTCTTTAAAATCTTTATCTAAAAGGTTTTGGAATTCTTTATGTAAGGGACTTACGTTTTTAAGTTCTTGTTCAGAAGCCATATTTTTTTTTTATTACTCTTTCTATATATTTAGACATTTTTGCTACCATTGCTTGTTTGTCTAATTTACCGGTGTCGATAGATACCGAATCTGGATGTTTAAGTAAAGGGCTGTTTTTTCTACTTATGTCAGAAATATTCCTTATTCTTAGGGCTTTTTTAACTTCTTTCAGACTTATGTTTGAATTTTTACTTTTCAAATCTTTATACCTTCTTTTTGATGCAATATCTAAGTTGCATTTGAAAAAAAATTTAATGTCAGATTTTGGAAGAATTTTAGTTGCAATGTCTCTTCCTTCAATACAACAGTTTTTATTTTTTTTTGAAAATTTTATCTGAAAATTTTTTAATATTTTTCTTATATTTCTGTTTTTTGCAATTATTGCACTATGTTCAGAGATTTGTGGTTTATGAAGATCAATTTTTTTCAATTTTTTATAATCTAACTTGCTAAATTTCTTTTTTAAAAAACTTATTTGATTTTTGGGTTCATATTTAATTATTAAAAAACTTGCATATCTATACAATAGACCCGACGATAAGAATCGTAGATTGTATTTTTTTGAAATTATTTTGGCACCAGTTGATTTTCCTGTTGCTGCCCCTCCGTCACATGATACTTGTAATGATTTAAATTTTGATTTCAAATTTTGCTCCCAGGTTTTTCATTATTTTTAAAAATGAGGGTGATGAGGTAAAAACAGTTTCAAAATTTTTTATTTTTGTTTCAGCGCCAGTTAAAATTGCTAAAACAAAAGATGCCATACAAATTCTATGGTCACCCAATTTTGGAACAAAGATTTTTTTAATTTTTAATTTTGTTTTTTCTTGACCAAATATTTTTATTTGATCCTTAGATGAAATACTTTTTATTCCAACTTGTTTTAAAATTTTTTGCATTTCTTTAATTCTATCACTTTCTTTATTTGCTAGATCTTGAATGCCTTTAAATATCGAAATTCCTTTTGTTAAGGCAGCGATAACAAAAAGAATAGGGTATTCGTCTGTCGAGCTAACATAATACTTTTTTGATGCCTTTAGAGGTTTAAGCTTACAGCTTTTTATATAAATATCTCCTCTTGCTTCACCCTCTTTCTTTAAAACCTTTTTAAATTTTAGATTTGCACCATTTTCTCTTAAAAGTTGATAAAAACCTATTCTCGTTGGATTTAAGCAAACATTCTTTATTATAAGAGAAGACCTCTCTTTCAGTAAAGTTAAAGCAGTAAAAAATGCTGCTGATGAAGGATCCCCTGGAACACTAATTTTAATAGGATTTAGATATTTTCTTCCTGTTATATAGATTTCTTTGTTTTTATTTTTTTTTATTACTATTACATTCTTATTTTTTAGAATCATATTTTCGGTATGATCTCTACTTTTTTCTTTCTCAATTATTTCAGTTCTTCCATAGGCATTAAGTCCAGCTAAAATAACCGCACTCTTTAATTGAGCTGACACTCCCGCTTTATATCTAATTCCCAAAGGCATCTGAGTTGACAAGATTCTCAAAGGAAATTTGAATTTATTTTTAGGCGTAAAGGTTGCTCCAAATTCTGACATTAGCTCCAAGACTTTTCTCATATTTCTTTTATTAAGAGAATGATCTCCTTTTATTTTTAAATCAATATTTGGAGTTGTTGAAAGTATCCCAATTAGTAATCTAGCAAGAGTTCCTGAATTTCCGAAATTTAATTTAGTGTTTTTTTTTGCAAATAAAGAACCTAACCCTTTGCCAAATATTAGGTAATTTCCTGAACTTTTTTTAATAATTTTAACACCAAGTTTTTTCAAACTTTTTATTGTAGAAAAAACATCCTCAGATTCTAAGACGTTTTTTGCTTGAGAAATATTTTGACTTATTGAACCAATTAGAAAGCTTCGAATTGAAATTGATTTATCGGAATCAACATTGATTATTTTTTTAAAATCTGAAATCTTATTATTTAAATAGAGATTGAAGCTTTTACCTTCCATTTATTTTTATGAAAACTGAGAACCGAAATAATGCTCTATTGCTTTTGATGATTTTAATAATTCTCTTGATGTACCTTCTGCTATAACTGTGTGTTCTCCCAAGACGTAGCTTCTATCAGTGATGTCAAAAAGGTTTTTTACATTATGATCAGTCACAAGTATTGCTGTTCCACTAGCTTGAATCTTTAATATATATTTCTGAATATCTTGTATTACTAAAGGGTCAAGAGCAGCTAAAGGTTCATCTAGTAAAACTATTTTTGGTTTATTTATCATAACTCTAGCCATCATCAGTCTTCTAATCTCCCCACCAGATAAAACTGACGCATTCAAAGTTCTTAAATGTTGCAAATTAAATTCGTCAAGAAGTTTTTCAGTAATCGCTTTCTGGTTTTCAGTACCTTTAATAGAGATCTGAGCTATTCCCAAAATATTATCATATACCGACATATTAAAAACACTTCTTTGTTGAGGCAGATAACCTAATCCCTCTTTAGATCTTAAATGTATTGGTATTTGTTCAATCGCTTTATTATTTAAAAATATCTTACCACCTTCAACATTTTGTTCGCCAATGCACATTGAGAATAAAGTGGTTTTTCCACAACCATTAGGACCCAACACACCAACGCACTCCCCTGGATAAACTTTTAAAGAAAGTTTTTTAAGTATAGGTCTTCCATCAAAAGATTTACTGACATCTTTAACCTCAAAAATTGGTTTATCTTTTTTGAATTTTAATATTCGAAAACCTTTTTTCATTTTAAATTGACGTTAGCGTTAATTTTACTATCATTAAAAGATGCAATATCCAATGTTTGGTTTTTTATATCAAATAAAAGCTCATCTGCAACCATTGTACCTTTTAAATCTTTCACTTTCACCTTTTCTGAAATAACCAAATAACCTTTTGAATTAGAATATTCTGCCTTTTCGGCAAAAAGCTCACTTCCCTCATATTTAGCTTTTACATTTCCGTAAAAATTCATATCTAATGTTCTGTTATTATACACACCAGAATTAGATGTTACATTTAAGTTTGTTTCATCCTTAAAGTAAAATATTGCTTCAACAAATTTCATGTTTACTACTTCTTGTTGATCTTTGTTATTAAATGCCTCTTTTGATTTAAGAATATATCTATTTCCAGCAAGATCTAGCCCGGAGTATTCAATGTTATAAAAAACATCACTATTTTCATTACCACTTGAAGTTTGATTTTTAATTTTTTCTTGTGTCTCTTGAGGAATTAGACTTTCGCTAATTCTTTCCTCTTGGGTTAAGTAAGTAAAAAAAATTATAATTGTACCCATAACTAGTAAACTCAATTGAATAATTCTAAGTTTTTTCTTTCTTTCCATTATTTTATCCCACTTTTTAAAAGAAAATGAATATGAATAATTCCTTTTAAAATTTTATTTGATTTTTTCATATGTTTATCAGAAACAACTAGCAAACTAGTAATTTTTTTTTCATTCATAATGCCGAGAGCTTTTGAGGCAGTCATATTCTCATTTACAACTAATGGACTCCTAGTCATAAATTTATTTAAATCATTCGAATTTGTGTAATTTCTGAGTTCTCTTCTTAAATCTCCATCTGTTACTATTCCCTTAATAAATCTATTTTTTGTTATAACTACAATACCAAGTTTTTTTTTATTCATTATTTTTAACGCTTCTTTTAAATTCTTTTTGTAATTTATAACTGGCATTTTTTTTCCTGAGACCATTATATCTTTTGCAAGCAGTAAAGAACTTCCAATATTTCCACCGGGGTGAAAAACTTTAAATTTTTCTTTAGAGAACTTTTTTTGTTGCATAATGGTAGCTGCTAAACAGTCACCCAATAAAAGTGTTATAGAAGTGCTCGACGTTGGGACCATACCTGTATTGTCAGATTCTTTAACTTTAGGTAAAATTAATTTAATATCACTTGCTTTTAAAAGAATGCTATCAGGTTTCGAGGCCACGCCAATAATTTTTATTCTGTATCTATTGGCATATTTTAACATATTAGTTAATTCTGTGGTGTTTCCTGAGTAAGAAAAAATTATTAAGATATCTTTTTTTTCAATTTGACCCATGTCTCCATGTACAGCCTGGGCTGGATCACAAAAAAAACTTGGAATACCAACACTCGAAAAAGTCGCAGAAATTTTTTTTCCTATTATTCCACTTTTACCAATTCCTGCGCATATAACTTTTCCTCTACAATTCAAGATTAAGTCAACAGCTTTAATAAAAGAGTTATTAAATACTTTTTTAATTTTTTTTAATTCGTTGATTTGAGTCTCTGCAGATTTTTTTGCGATAGATATGTAATTTTTTTTATTCATTAGTGTTCAAAAATATCATCTTTAAAACCTTTTTGATCTAATTCTACCCTTGTATCTAAAAACTCTAAACATTTTTTAAATATGTCATATCGCTTCTCTCTAATTAACATTTTTTCTAATTCCAGTTTTATTTTATGAAGATAAATAACATCATTAGCTGCGTATTCTAATTGTTTATCTGATAAATCATTTATATCTTTATTCCAGTCACTGCTGCCGTGTCTTTTATCTAAATTTTTATTGCAGAACTCTTGGACTAAGTTTTTTAAACCATGAGCATCAGTATATGTTCTTACAATTTTTGATGCTATTTTAGTATCGAAAATATTTTTCATTTTACATTTAAGAAAAAATTCTAGCGAGCTCTTGTCAAATCTTAAAAAATGTCCAATTTTTAAAACTTTTTCATTTTCTAAAACAGATATTAAATTAGGCGCTTTGTAATCAATTTTATTAGGTTGAATTATATAAACATTTGAATTCTCATCGCAAATTTGAATTAAACTAAGTTTATCTCTTTCAGGGATTTGTAAACCTGTGGCCTCGGTATCAATTGCTATGCTATTTTTTAATGAATTAGCTATTTCAGAAGTTATGTCCTCTTTAAACTTAGTTATTTTCATATATAAGTGTATTAAATAGCATGAAAAATCAAATTTGCACAATCTTAGGTGGTGGTGGATTTATAGGAAGATATCTTGTTCGAAATTTGACCAAGAAAAA
>MDSZ01027867.1_pt1 | contig 12611 bp, 12 predicted proteins | sample 811201 | NCBI WGS metagenome assembly MDSZ01 (sample SAMN05326647, study PRJNA326480) | marine metagenome | isolation source: seawater | place: Indian Ocean: North | collected 2010
ACATTAGCTACTTCTGAGGACTTTTTTGATGTTGAGTCGAATGACTAACCCCACCGTGCGAAGGATCTTGTGGGTTTTGGCGATTATTTTAGGAGCATTGTCTCTTTGCTTAATGGTGGGGAGAGCTCTCGTATTTTCCGTTGCCTTAAACAAAACAAATCTTGAGCAACTCATTCAAAATGAAGGGTTCCAAAAAGTACGAATCGATAACGTAGTCGGTGTTTGGCATTTATTTGATCCGGTTTTTACTCTTTCGGGTGTGCAGACTGGGGCCGACGAAAATGCACTTGTACGATTGAGATCTGTGCGATTGAAGGTAGATTCCATCAAAAGCCTCCTTCAGGGATATCTTGTTTTTTCTGAGATAGAGTTAATTGGCGTTAGATTAACGTTGGTTGTCGATGAAGAAGGCCCTCGAGTCAAAGGCCTCTTGAATCCAGTCCAGGAGGTGAACTTGGACTGGCTCTTTGAAACAGCGTCTCGTCTAGACAAGGTTTTTCTGTCGGATGTCGATCTGAGGCTAGAAGGCTATCAAAAACAATTGCGGATCAGATCACGTCAAGGGGAACCCTGGCAGATCACAAGTGATGGAAATGATAAATCAGTCTCGTTCCCTATCTACATCATCCGTGACGGTGACGTAGAGAAGGGGGATTATCGTCTATATATTGCCGGAAATTACAAAGGTCACGTCAGAGAGGAGGATTTTGAGGCTAACCTCTACTTGAAAGTTCCTTCTTTGAGTCTGACTAATTTCGTGTCAGAGATTCGCTTACTAAACCAGAACCTGAGTTCGATCGGTTTTTCGTCTGAGATTTGGTTAGATGTTAAACCGGGGCAAGTCAGTATCGTTGGAGATCTTAACGTGGTGGAAGTAATGGCTCATCGAGAGTCCTACTCCGAAACGTTACTTGATAAAGGCTCGGTGCGATTCAGGTACCGTGGCGCGGACTTTTTCGATGGCGCTTGGGCTGTTCCAAGGGTTGAATTAAGTCAGGGTGATTTTCAATTCGGCCTGACTGACATATCTGGCGCCATTGCGCTAGACCGAAGTAATTGGGCTCTCGCGATTGAAATTCCATCTCTCGATCTTAAACAGTTATCTGGATTTTTAAGGTTCGCAGGCGATAAACGGTTCGTGTCTGAAGATTTAAAGCATGCTTTGGATGTTTTGAGTCCTGGAGGGCTAATTGAGGACGTCGTGATCTTGCGTGAGTCTTCAATGAATGAGCCCGTTTTGTCTGGTAGGTTGGTCGATTTTGAAATGAGTCCTTACCAAGGTTTGCCTTCTGTTAAATCGTTAAATGGGTTATTTCGAGTAAAGCCATCAGGGGGTTACCTCGATATTGAGACCGACAATTTCGTGATGGATTTTCCCAATATTTTCGAAGAGTCTTGGCCATTTGATTCAGGTAGAGGAAGAGTTTCCTATGAAATTGTCGATGGGGTTTTCAAACTTGAAAGTGGTCTAATCGAATTGAGTCACGGCGACCTTCAAGCATTTGGCAAAATTACGCTGAACCTGCCTGAGGCCAAAATTTCACAAGAGTGGGGGCTTCTAATTGGTGTTAAAAATTCTGAACTGTTGGCCTCGAAAAAGTTCATACCCAAAGCACTTCCGGAAGGCCTTGTTAATTGGTTGGAAACGTCCGTCCTGCAGGGACGTTCCAAACTGACGGGGCTCAGTTTTCACGGTGCTTTATTTGGTGGTTCTCCAAAAGTCCGAAAAACCCACGACTTGTTTTTTAAAATTGAAGACTTGCAAGTGAATTTTCACCCTGACTGGCCCGATATCCAAAACGCAGCCGGTACCTTGCACGCCGATAGCTATTTCGTCAGTTCGCATGATTTGACCGGGCAGATTTACGATACTTTTTTATCAAAGGCTCAGATTAATGTGCCTTTGGATTTAGATGGTCGAGCCGACACAATTTTCGTGCAAGCAGAAGCCTCAGGAGGGGCGTTGGATCTCATAAGGGTACTAAACGAAACAACTTTGGCCCAGTCGACCGCTAATGTCGCGGCAACATGGAAAGCTCAAGGCAGTTTGGAAACCGAATTGGCGCTTAACGTTCCGATTGGTGAAAGGTTAGGCGAAGATCTCTTGGTCAATGTGGTCGGCGCATTCGACAGTGTGGAATTTCAGATGCCTGAATTCGACCTGCTGTTTAACGATCTGACTGGAGTTGCTCATTTCAGCTCGATACATGGCCTGAGCGCGACTGGTTTCACTGGCAGAGCATTTGATAAGCCGTTTATCGGCAACATAAGTACAGTGACTGAGGACTCGGGAGACGAAATTCGCATAGCTATCGATGGGGTTATCTCTGCAGCTTCTCTCTACGATTGGTCGGACCAGTTGTTGCTTAGCCGAGCAGCCGGTGAGATGACCTATAGGACGCTTGTTCATGTTCCTTACGGTGACTTCTCTCGCACTGCTTATGTCGAAATCAATTCTGATTTGTCTGGTCTCACTCTGGGTCTTCCTTATCCTTTAAACAAGTCGAACAGCGAAGAAAAACGCCAATTTCAGTATTTGCAATATTTCGGTGATGACAGTAATCGAGTCGATGTGACCATAGGCGACAACATCCTTGCTTCCCTGCGGATTGAAAACGAAATTGTTGTGGGTGGTCTTGTTCAGTTTGGACGGGATAGGTTGCAACAGGCTGAATACGATAGTGTGCGCATTACAGGTCGACTGAATTACCTGGACGTGGGGCGATGGATTGAGACTATCGATGGTCTAGGAGACCTTACGAAAGTTTCTCTTAATGAAGAAATTGCAACTTCTCTTAATTCAGCGAGACTGCAGATAGATAAGCTTTTTGTCTACGAGTTTGAGTTATTGAACACGTATGCGCGTCTTTTGCGAAGCGATGAAGCATGGTTCGCTACTCTAGAGAATGCAATGCTTAAGGGTGATGTTACGGTCGCTGACTCTTATGATCGGCCGATAAAAATCAGGCTTGATCGGCTTAACCTTGAAACGAGCGGCGAAGCAGATAATTTTCTTGATGACATCAATCTATCAGAAGTTCCGGCGATTAATTTTTCGACAGACTTGTTAAAAATTAATGGTGAGAATTATGGCAGTTGGGGCTTCGATTTCAGGATGGAAGATGAAGTCGCGATATTCGAAGAGTTGGAAGCTTCTGTCGCGGGCTTGCGGATACTACCTTCCTCGATACTTGAGTGGAAGGTAAGCGATGCGCTGGATCTCAGCCGAATTGCGGCTGACATAGAGATTGACGATCTTGCTGTCACTATGAGTGAATTTGGTTTTGCTTCAAGTATAGAAGGGCGTGATTTCAAAATAAGCACAGATTTTTCTTGGTTAGGTTCACCGGCTGAAATTGACTTTGAGAGTCTCACTGGTCAGGTGGATATCCGTAAAGGTAAAGGCCGATTTGTCCAGGCTGAAACAGGAGGTGCGCTTAAGCTCTTGGGAATCTTTGACTTTGCTTCTATTGCTCGCCGTCTAAGGCTCGATTTCTCTGATGTTCTGGATAAAGGATTCGAATTTAGCGAAATCACAGGGGCTACAAAACTTAATGATGGACAGATAAGTATTCTAGAACCGATCGTCATTCAAGGCTCGGCAGGCAAGTTTACCCTGGGAGGTGAAATTGACCTCATAACAGAAGAACTCGACAATGAAATGATAGTCACTCTGCCGGTAACGAAGACGTTGCCATGGATTGCGGCTTATAGCGCGATAGCTGCCGGCCCGCTTTCAGGCGTTGGTGTGATGTTAGCGAAAGTTCCTAGCCTTGAGAAAAAAATTGAGCAGTACAGTAGCGCAAAGTACAGAATATCTGGAACAATCGATGAGCCTGAGATTGAGTTCGTTTCTTTTTTCGACGATAAAGTAGCAAAAGCCAGTAATGAAAAAAGCGAAAAACAAAGGTGAACGTAGCGCTCATTCAGATGGTTAGTAGTCAGAAACTGGAGGTGAATCTACGGGAAGCGGAAACGTTGATAGCTGAAGCTGCATCTGGCGCTGATTACATATTTCTGCCGGAAAATTTCGCGGTTCTTGCCTCTGAGAATCCTAGACGAATTGGTAACTTGGAGATGACGCGAGAAGGCCCCATCAGAAGCTTTCTTCGCGATATCGCTAGACGGCATAGCTGCTGGCTTTTTGGAGGCACTTTCCCTCTTGCCTGTCGGCCAGATGGTAGCTTAGTGTCAAGGGGCCGCGTTCGTGCGGCGTCGCTGGTGCTGGACCCGGAAGGCGTCGAAGTTCGTCGCTATGACAAAATTCACATGTTTGATGTAGACGTTGTGGATAATCAGGGTGCTTATCGTGAATCAGACTCCTATGAACCAGGAGGAGACATCGTTTCGTTAGATTGTCCCTTGGGCAGAGTGGGATTGTCTGTATGTTATGACATTAGATTTCCTGAGCTTTATCGGTCTTTGTTTGCGGATGAAGTAGACCTAGTTGCGGTACCTTCAGCTTTTACTGAGATTACAGGTGAGGCTCACTTTGAGTTGCTGATTAGGGCTAGAGCCGTCGAGAATTCATGTTACATGATTGCTGCATGTCAGGGTGGTGAGCATGATTCTGGACGCAGGACTTGGGGACGCTCAATGGTAGTTGACCCCTGGGGCAGAGTCGTAGACCAGTTGGGCACTGGCGCTGGTGTTTTGGTTTGCCGGGTTGATCTGGAGCTTCGCAGGCAGTTACGACGGGATATGCCGTTTCATCTCCAGCAGTATCTGACCAGCTAATTATCAAATCGAATTCGAACTAGGAAGCCTATTGTTGTTATGCCTAAGAGCTGAATCAGCTAGGTAGATGCTTGAGAAATTGAAACAGTTTTTTATGTTGCGGGCCTCTTTCATTGTTTTCACGCTCCTTAACGGCGGCCCGTGTCAATTGCCTTAGTTTTTGTCGGTCGCACTCGGGGTGCTCTGTAAATATCTCACTCAGAGTCTTGCTGTCTCCCAAAATCAAACTTTCCCGCCATGTTTCAAGGCGGTGAAATCGATTTACGTAGGCCGCCGTGCTGGCATCCAGAGAGTCAACAAGTTGCCGAATGTCTGTGGAGTCTATCCGTGATAATAACTTGGCTGTGTATTGAACCTGTCTTTTGTGAGCGTTGCCTTTTTTTATTTTGCGGATGGCTTCAATCGAATCTCTAATGATCTGATCTTTGATCTGATCGAGTTGGTCCTGGCTAAGGTCGGCAAGTCGCTCGGCAAGTTTCCGCAGTTCAGCCATATCTCGTTTGCGCTGAGCTTTACTGGGATTGTCAGTCTTGTTTTCGCAATCACCAGTCATGCATAAGCCAATTTTGTAAATAAGGAAGAAGCATCCGCAAAACTACATTCTTGACGTTCGTAAAAAGTTACGGGGTTAGAGGTAGTATGAACAATATCTTTGGTTGGAAGTAAGCTTGCTAAGAATGTGCGAGCGTACTGAGCTTTTATCGTGTCGATTATCGCTACCGTTGCCTCGAATTCCAAAAACTCTGTAACCCTATCTTTGTAATTTGTTTCTAGTGTCACTCAGATTCACCAAAGCGGTCTTCTATTAGTTTAATGAGACCGCTCATCGCTGCCTTTTCATCCGGTCCATCAATGCTCAGAATAATGTCATTACCCTTGGCTGCTTCCAGCATCAAAAGAGCCATAATGCTTTTGCCATTGGCTTTTTTATGGGCTCGTGTTACTAGGATATCGGAAGAGAAAGAGCATGCCAATTTAACAAAGACCGATGCCGCTCTGGCATGCAGGCCTAGCTTGTTGCTAATGTTGACGGTCTGGCTGATCATGTTGTGTCATGCTGCAGCTCGCGATGCCTTACCTGGACATTTTCAAAGTGGCTTTGGTAGTGATCGAATAACTTCTGAGCCATATAAACCGATCTATGTTTTCCTCCGGTGCAACCAATAGCTATAGTTAGATAGCTTCGGTTATTCCCTTTAAATTTTGGCAACCAGTTATCAAGATAATGTGTCAGGTCCTCGTACATGTCAGTGAAGTCCTGATGCTTGTTCAGATAATTTTTTACGGGCTTCTCTAAGCCATTATATGATCTCAGCTCTGGTTCCCAATGTGGATTAGGTAAATGACGAACGTCGAAAACAAAGTCCGAGTCAACAGGTACGCCGCGCTTGTAAGCAAACGACTGAAATAACAGCGCAAAGTCGTGATTCTCTTCCGTTACTCTTATTCTGATAGCATCGCGTAATTCATGAATGGTCAAATTAGTAGTGTCGATATTCAATGACGCGAGGGAGGACATAGGGTCAAGAAGCTGGCTCTCCTGATCCAGAGCTTCTCGAAGGCCTCTTTGTCCGTTGGTCAGTGGATGTTTACGACGGGTGTCGCTGAAACGTTTCACGAGTGCAGGGCTAGATGCGTCAAGATAGAGAATGGTTACACTGATTTCATCCTCTTTAAAGGTACCGATGATTTCCGGAAATAGGATTAAATCATCTGCGATGTTACGTGCGTCAATACCGATAGCGACGCGCTCAATGCTTTCGTCCTTTTTCAGTCTGCTTATCAGTGGCGTGAGCAGAGTGACGGGAAGGTTGTCGATGCAGTAGTATCCGATATCTTCTAGGACATTCAAAGCGGTGCTCTTTCCTGACCCAGAACGGCCGCTAACTATAATTAGAGAAATCATTGTCCGGTGCCTATTTTCAGGGCGGCGTGATAAAGCTTTTGATCGTTGCCTGCATTTAGCAATTCATATCTGTTGCTAGGCTTGCTGAAAAAGTTGGCTAGAGCCGAGAGGGTCTTTAGATGCTGGCTTGATTCGTGCTTAGGAACGACCAGAGCGAAGATGATATTGACGCCTTTTTCGTCCGGCGCGGAGAAGTCGATAGATGTATTAAATACAAATAAGCCGCCTGTAATTTGTTGGCAATTGTCGAGTCGACAATGGGGTATCGCGACGCCTTCGCCGATAGCGGTTGTACCTAATTTTTCACGGTCTATTAAGCCTCTGTACATATGCCCAGATTTGAGTTGTGGGAGAGACAGAGAAATTTTCTCAGACACAAGCTCGATAGCTTTTTTCTTGCTGCTGGCCTGCAGATTTGAGCAGGCTCTTTCTGGAGATAGGATTTCATCAATATTCATTTAACGACCAATTTTTTGATGGGTGAATTATAACCTAGAGGCATTTGTTGTCGGGTGAGGAATTTGGAGTATGCGCAGTGGTGATCAAGTGGTTATTAAGCCCTTTAAATTTGTTAGAGATATAGTCCCTGAGAGAGTCGGTTAATGTCAGATGATGTCCAGTGACTGATTTGCACAGATTACTCCAGCAAGTTTTAGGTGATTAGTCGTTGATCGAAATGCCATCTTGATTATTTGAATAATCAATTTCATTGCACCTAAAACGTCTATCTGTCTTTTCAGCATGGATTGTTTTGCCTCGTTTGCGTACCAAGACTTACTTATATCAACTCCTTTCGCTCATTTGAGGGCGGTATATGCAAAAGTTCACGATATTTCGCTATAGTTCTTCGCGCAACCTGGATATTCTTTTCTTTTAAAAGATTAGCGATTTTGTTGTCACTAAGTGGTTTGCGAGGATTTTCTTCTGCTACCAATTTCTTTATCAGTGCGCGTATTGCCGTTGAGGAGACTTCACCACCACTGTCAGTGGATACGTGACTGGAGAAAAAGTACTTTAATTCAAATATTCCTCCAGGTGTAAGCATATATTTCTGTGTGGTTACTCGGCTAATTGTTGATTCGTGTAAATTGACAGCCTCGGCAATATCATGCAAAACGAGCGGTCTCATAGCTTGTTCCCCCAAGTCGAAGAAGTCCCGCTGAAATTCGACGATTTTTGTGGCGACTCGTAAGAGAGTGTCATTCCTTTGCTGGAGGCTTTTTATAAACCATCTGGCTTCCTGAAGATGATCTTTGAGATGATTTGTAGCATCGCTGCTATCGCCCCGCTTAATCAGCGAAACATACTCTGGATTTACCCGTATACGAGGCGCAGATTTAGGATTCAATTCAACTGTCCAATGATTTCCTTGTTTTATTACCAATACATCAGGTTCAATATAATCGATAGCCGAGCTAGTAAGGGCACTCCCTGGTTTCGGATTCAAGGTTTGAATAAGCTTGATTGTTTCTTTTAGCTGGTTCTCTTTTAGGTTCAGTTTTCTGGCCAGATGCACGTAGTCTCTGCTCGCGAGCATAGCCAGATGCTGATCGACGAGCATACATGCTGCTTTCAGGAAAGGGGTTTCTTGCGGGAGATGAGTTAGTTGGACTAGTAAACACTCACGGAGAGATCTGCTAGCCACTCCTAAAGGATCTAGTCTTTGTATGAGGTGCAGCACCGCTTCCACTTCCTCCGTGCCTATATTCCACTCGTCAGGTGCAGCCTCGCAAATGTCCTCAATGGAGACTTGGAGCATACCGTCATCATCCAGGCCGTCTATGATTGACTCAGCGATATACTCATCCGGTTTAGTTAAATTAAGTAGATTCGTTTGCTCGGTGAGGTGGCTCTTAATGGTCACCTCCACAGAATTTCTGGTTTCGAGGAAGTTATCGCCGCTTATGTTCGCTTCACCGCTGCTGCCTATGATGTGATCATCGTAAAGGTCATCCCAGGTCGTATCGACAGGTAAGTCTTCGCTGATAGATTCTCCGGATACCTCGTTTGTCGCATCTTGAACAGTTTCGCCTTCGATTTCAGTGTCTATTTGCGTGTCTGTATTTTCGACTGTAATAGTCGACTCGAAACCGTCGATTTTAGTGTCAGAAGTGTTATCGGTTCCCTCTATTGTCTCTTCCGGTGAGTCTAGCGATGACTCCTCCTGACTGATCTCGCCTAATTCTGTGTCAATTTCCTCGAGCATAATATTTGAGTCGAGCACTTCTTGAATTTCCTGTTCTAAATCAAGACTCGACAGTTGTAGGAGCTTAATAGCTTGTTGCAATTGTGGAGTCATCCTCAATTGCTGACCAAGTTTCAGTGCTAGTGATGGTTTGAGAGCCATTGACGTATCATACCAACGGAGGTTTGCGTCTACATCCTGAAGTTTTGCCCGAGGTAGACAGATTTGACCTTTTCATCGCGAAGTATGGTTTCTGAGTCCCCTTCGGCGATGATGCGTCCCGTGTTGACGATGTAAGCCTTATCGCAAATGTCTAGTGTCTCTCTGACGTTATGGTCCGTGATCAGGATTCCGATCCCACGATCAGTAAGATGACGGACTATATCTTTGATGTCGTTGACGCTAATGGGATCGACTCCGGCGAATGGTTCGTCTAGCAGAATAAAATCTGGATTAGTTGCTAGAGCTCTGGCTATCTCGACTCGTCTGCGTTCACCCCCGGATAAGGACAAACCTAGTTGTTCCTGAATGTGCGCAATTCTGAATTCTTCAATCAGACTATCTGTCAGTGATTCGCGCTGCTGATTTGTCATTTGGTTGCGTGTTTCCAGAATCGCTTGTAGGTTTTCTCGAACTGTCAGTTTGCGGAACACAGAGGCTTCCTGGGGAAGGTACCCAATTCCCCGACGTGCCCTCTCGTGGACAGGTAGATGAGTGACCTCTTCTCCGCTAATCGAGACTTTACCGCTGTCATGTTGGATCGAACCAACGATCATATAGAAACAAGTTGTTTTACCTGCGCCATTTGGACCTAGAAGACCGACTATCTCTCCGCTGTTAACTGTTAGAGATACGTCTTTTACTACCTCCTGGCCGCCATAGCTCTTTGCTAGATTTGCGGCGCTCAAGACTGCCATTATTCGCTAATTTGTTTAGGTGTGATTGTCATGTTTACTCGGTTAGTGCCGCCTCCTGAGTCTAGATTGACTATGCCTTTGCGCAAATCATAGTATAGGAGCTCGCCTGAGAATGTATCATTTACCTGTTTTAAAACCGCGTTACCAGATAGATGTAGTCGTTCTTCTCGAACAAGGTAGGTTATTTTTGAGGCCGAAGCACTAACCTCATCGTTATTTTCGTTTGTCTGTTGCTTGTAGTGAGCGGGTTTGCCAGGTTTGACTTCACCCCTCGCAACAATCTGAGTGACTTGGCTCTTTTCGGTATAAATCTCGACTTTATCTGCCGTCACTTCGAGAGTGCCTTGGTGGATTGTGACGTTTCCAACATAAATCGATTTGCCTTGGTTTTCGTCAACCATAGCACCATCCGCCTGAATTTGAATTGGCTGAAAGCGGTCAGAATCCACTGCTTTTAATTCTATGGAAGATAGAAGAAACACGAAGACAAAGGTCTGAAACTTGAGATTCATTGGAGGATATTAGCTTATTAAGGACGATTGGTTAGAAAAATTGTGTTTACGCGCCCTTCGCTGCCGGAAAACAGTTGCAGGCGCTTAGTTTCAAGAAATGCTTGCATGCCCTCAGCGGTTGTTTGCCCTGTTTGCATTTTAATGTGTACCCTGTTGTCGGTTTCGAGATAGTTTTTTCTAGGATAGAAGGTAAGGCTATTAGTTTCTATCTGGATGAATTGGTCGGAGCTGTGGAAATGATTTGCATGAACGTTATCCCAAAGTTCGATAGTTTCATCTCTATAAGTCGAAGCTGATAAAAGTCGTCCCTCTATGGAGCGGATATCCCATTTGTCGGCCGATTTCAGCTCTATCCTTGGTTTTTTTAGGGTGGTTAGATCTGTCAGAGGGAAGTGAGTAAAGCGAGCGGCGGAGAGTAGGTGATGTAGTTCTCCTGAAGAACTATAAGTGGCAATTTCAGGGTTCAACATATAGACATCAGGATCGTTGCGAACTTTAAAATCATGTCTTACTTCTGATTCTTTGAGGACCCAATTTACGGCCAAAGAAATCGAAAGAATAAGTGCACTAATGAAAGTAATACGATTGAACAATTAAGGACTCGTTGATTTCATGTGTAGAGAAAAGACATTGGCCAATCTTTTTCGTGACCAATATTATCGGGTTTGTGTTTTCAGTACATTCACTCGTTTTTTCCTAATGGCTAGACAAAAATATGCAAAAGGGCTTTATTCATAAGTATGGCGCATTCTCTATGGAGCATCTAGTTGATAAGAATGGAGGGCGCGAACCGTTATGGACGATACAGAAGCGTTAGGATACTGAAAATATTTCATATGAATATATCGCCAATTGAAAAACCCGATTGTCCTGCGAGAGGACCTGATAGTAAGACAACGCGTTCGCTAAGTGGTTTCGTCAGCCCTGTACCTTAAATGCATAGCTCCAATGGACTTGGAGAGGGGAAAAGGTAGTTAGACGCTTTAATTCATAATAAAACCACTTCTTAAGTATGTGCAGTCTGCATGATATTATTTCCGATTTCTCTTCCTTGGGGCAAAACATGGACCTACAGGCGATAGAATCAATACTCAAGGCAGGCATGGCGGGGTGTGATTTAAAGTTAAAGGCGGAGGGCAATAAAGTTAGCCTTCACATTATTTCTGTTGAGTTCTTAGGATTAAATCGTGTTAAACGCCAGCAGAAGATCTATGGCCTCCTGGACGAGCTGATCAAATCAGGTGAAATTCACGCGTTAACTATGGTGACTCAGACTCCCGAAGAGGCTGGATTCTGACTATGGACCGTCTCTTAATTGGTGGTGGTGTAGTTCTAAAAGGCGAGTTGCGTGCATCCGGTGCAAAAAATTCTGCTTTGAAAATGCTTGCCGCCGCACTTTTGGCTGATGAACCCGTGGTGATTAGTAATGTCCCCCACTTGCGTGACATCACAACTATGATCGAGCTATTGGCTTCTCTAGGTGTCGAAGTTGTTGTAGACGAAAAAATGAATATTGAGATTCACGCTAACACCATTAAAAGTTTCAGAGCGCCTTATGATTTAGTCAAGACTATGCGGGCATCTTTCAATGTGCTGGGTCCTCTCTTGGCACATTACGGACAGGCAGAGGTATCTCTTCCCGGTGGCTGTGCAATTGGTCCAAGGCCTGTTGATCAGCATTTACGTGGTCTTGAGGCGCTGGGTGCAAAGATAGAAATGTCAGATGGGTATGTCCGAGCTACATCCAACGGTCGGCTGAAGGGTGGTCACGTGTATTTCGACTTTTCTACTGTTGGTGGAACAGAACATATAATGATGACAGCGGCTTTAGCTGAAGGCGTCACAGTGATGGAAAACTGTGCTAGAGAGCCAGAAATCGTGGACCTCGCTGAATTCCTTAACAAGATGGGTGGTCAGATCGAAGGGGCGGGGACCGATACAATTACCATCCATGGCGTTGATTCGCTAAAAGGATGTTCTCATCGAGTGATCTCAGATCGAGTAGAAACCGGTACTTACATGATAGCTGCTGCGGCGACGGGCGGTTGCGTGAAAGTTCGTAATGCGAATCCTGAACATCTGGAAGTAGTCATCAGTAAGCTCAGGGAAGCGGGCGCAAATATCACTCAAACTGATGACATTATCGAACTGGATATGGCTGGCAAGCGCCCACAATCTGTAAGTCTGGTTACGGCTCCCTATCCTGCTTTTCCAACTGATCTCCAGGCTCAAATAATTGCAATGAATGCTGTAGCTGAAGGCACTTCAACAATTCGTGAAACAATCTTTGAAAATCGTTTTATGCACGTGCACGAAATGAATCGTATGGGTGCCAATATCCGGCTCGAAGGCAA
>MDSZ01093020.1_pt1 | contig 12610 bp, 14 predicted proteins | sample 811201 | NCBI WGS metagenome assembly MDSZ01 (sample SAMN05326647, study PRJNA326480) | marine metagenome | isolation source: seawater | place: Indian Ocean: North | collected 2010
GAATGAAGATAAGTCTTCATTTGGTTAACTTTCACCATAGAAGAACGGGAAACTCCCGTCTTTAGGCGGGAGAGATTCATTATAAGATAATAAAGTAATAAAACTAAATATTTTTATATTTTCAACATATTGAGGTGATTTTTTTAAATCAATATTATAAAGAAAAGGTTGACAATTAAAAATAAAAGCCGTACTTAAAGAATTTCGCAAAAAAGATTTATAATCTATATTTTCTAATATATTTTTCCAAATATTATAATCAGAATACAAAATAATTTCTTTAAATAATAAATCAATATTGTTATATTCTTTAATATCACTCTTATTTTTAATTTTTCTAAGTTCAAGTTCAATTAATTTTTCAAATAATAAAGTATCATTATTCTTAACACAATCTAAAACAAAATTTTGTCTTACTTCTTCTTTATTAAATTTATTAGATTTATAATAATTTTTATTATAATTGCTTAGTTTCATATCATGTGTATTATTCATATTTTCACCTTTAAAATTCTTTTATTTTTTCAGCAGTTGTTTGTATTTTTAATTCATTGATAAAATCTTCACCAATATATTTTTTTATATGATCGTGCTCTAATAAGATATTAAAAAAAATTTCTCTATGATCTTTATATTTACAAAATTGTCTTATAAAGTGTTTAGAATCTTCACTTTTATAATTAAAATCATAATTATAATAGAATCTATGATATGAAGATTCTTCAAATATTTTTATCATTTTCTTTTTTCTGCTTATACAATTTAAAGCAAAAAATATATTATATTTAGCATTAATTTCAAATTCAAATTCATCAATAAGGTATTTAACAATATGGTATTGTTCCATGCAAGATTCAGAAAAATATAACTCTAATGATTCTTCATTTACAAGATTTTTTTCTTTCATAAGTCTTTTAAAAATATTTAAATATCCATATGTGGCAATTTTTCTCGGAATAATGTAGTTACCATCCGAAAAATCAATATCAGTATATTTTAAAAAAAGATTAACATATTTAACGTAAGGTCTTCTATGAATAATTCTCATAAAAAGATTTTTAAGTTTATCAGAGAAATCGTTGTAATTTTTGATAACTTTAAAAATAAAATCATCATCACTTTCATTAATACCAATGTCAATTAACTGAATAACATCTTCTAAATTGTATTCATTGATATCTTTTTTAAATTTTGATGAAAGTTTTAAATTATCAAAGATATTGTCATACTGTTGTTGTGTTTTCATAATGCTTCTCAGTGGATATTTAGGGTTATGATAGCAAAATAAAAGAGATAAGTCAAAAGGAATTGAATGTTAGTGTTTTTTTGTGTATAATGAGCGGATTATAATAGGAGAACAAAATTATGCAATATTTGGTTATATTTAAGCAAGCAGGTGAAGGTTGCGACTATACTATTGGATGTGGAATGAATTATGAGATTATGGAAGCTGATAGTATTGAAGATTTAAAAGAAAAAATCACCTTTCCAGAAGGAAGAGAAGAATATTCTGTATTTTATCAAGGTTTTGGCTATGAAGAGATTATAGTTGTTCCTTTTGAACAAACAGAGCCATTGGATATTGAAGAATTAATAAAAACGGGTAATGCTTCTGATGAAGTTCTTGATGAAGAAGAAGAATTGTCTGCTGATGAGGCTGAATTTGAAAGGTTGAAAGAGAAATTAGGAAAATAAGAAAAGGCTCAAAAGAGCCTTTTTTTTAAAAGTCATTTATATTTGAAGCTATTAAATTCGTTTCAAGAAATGTTTTAAAATCCTCTGGTTTTATTTTTCTATTTTTAATCATGTACTGTTGTTTGGCATCAAGACAAGAGTATTTTTTATTTTTTAAAAATAAATTAAGAGGTTTAGTTATTAAAATATAATTAAGTGTAAAATTACTTTCTCTATCAAGTTTTTTTGGATTATAAAGCTTATACATAACTTTATAAAAATTTATAAATGCTTGATTATTTTCAATATTAACCTTATTTAAATACATTTCATTAAATAAAAAATGAATAAAAGAAAGAGCAGAATGATAACAAGAATAACAAAAAGTTGCCTGAATTAATATATCATTGGCATATTTTTCAACAGATATAATATTCTTACTTAAAGAAAATTGTAAAAGTGCTTTATCAAAATAAATGTTATTAATTAAAATTTTTTTTCTATCATTAATAATATCAATTAGTATTTTTTTATTATAAAGAAATAAAAAATAAAATAGTCCATATTTTTCTTCATAACTTCTATTTGAATTTTTGATATGATGTAATAAAATTTCAAAATCATCTTCTGTTAATTCAATAAGTTTATTTTCAATTAAAGATTGAGAAATTTTATGTTTAAGAGAATTTTTCGTATTTTTAATAAAATTTAGAATAATATTTTTATTAAAATATTGAGCAGTTTTTTTATTGTTTATTAAGTATTGTAACGATTCTATGGAATGAAATTCAAATATTTCATCTAATAAAGAGCCTTCATTAAATTTAAATTCTGTTATATTTAATAGGAATTCCATTGTCTTTATATTATCATGTTTGCAAGCCCAAAGAAAAGCAGTATGAAAATGCTCTTGTTTTCTATATATTTTTTTATTAAATATTGATTTTAAAAATGGAATCCCTTTTTCAGAAGAGCCTAAATTGGAAAAAATATTTTTATCTAATTTTTCATTATTTTCAATTAATAAAAGATCAAGTATATATAATTTATCCTGTAAATTAAATTCATTGACATATATGATGTCACAGTTTAAATAAATAGCATAATTCAATGATATTTTAGAAATAAATGATTTTTTATTTAGATATTTCTCAATTTTTACAAGATTTTGTTTTTTAATATGTTCAAAGAAAAAGTTTTTCTTTTTTTCAAAAGAAAATAAAGATTTTAAGTTTTCTAAGAACATATTTTTTTCCTCAAAGTATTTTTTTTATTATAATCCAAAATCATTAGAAAATCAAAACAAAAGGATGCCAAAGCCTTCTTTAATTTCCTTGCACTTTTGTTCTGTAATTTCTTTTGATTTTTCTGTTCCTTTTTTTAAAATGTTAATTAGTTCACCTTTGTCTTTCATTAAAATTTCACGTTTTGCTCTTATAGGAGTAATCATTTCAATAAGGCATTCAGTTAATATTTTTTTAGTTGTTCCGTCACCTAATCCACCACGTTGATAATGTGCTTTTAATTCATTTAAATGTTCTTTATCAGTATAGAAAGCATCTAAATAAGAAAATACTACATTCCCTTCAACTTGACCTTTTGATTCAATAGTTAAGTGGTTAGGATCAGTATACATTTTATTAACTGCCTTTTTGATTTGTTTATCAGTAAAGTCAAAATTAATTGTATTCCCTGCTGATTTTGACATTTTGCTTTTTCCATCAAGGCTTGGTAATCTTCCGATATTTCCTAAAAGAGCTTCACATTCTTTTAAAACAGGTTTTTTAATAATAGCGTTAAGTTTTCTAACAATTTCATTAGTTTGCTCTATCATAGGAAGTTGGTCTTCACCTACTGGAATAAGAGTTGCTTCAAAGGCAGTAATATCTGCTGCTTGACTAATAGGATAAGTTAAAAAACCTGCTGGAATTGATTTATTAAACCCTTTATTTTGAATTTCATTTCTTACAGTAGGATTTCTTTCAAGCCTTGAAACAGTAACTAAATTACTATAAAACATAGTTAATTCCGCTAATGCAGGTAAGCCTGATTGTAAACAAATTGTGGTGATATTAGGATCAATACCTGCTGAAATATAATCAGCTACAACATTAATAATATTATCAGCTACTTTTTGTGGGTTATGTCCATTGTCAGTAAGTCCTTGCATATCAGCAACAAGTATTGTTTGGTTATGTGTATGTTGTAAATCTACACGTTGCATAAGAGAACCAGCCAAATGACCTAAATGAAGTTGTCCAGTTGCTCTATCGCCAGTTAAAATAGTTTGTTTTTTCATAGTATATTCCTCATTAAATTAGTTTTAGTTTGCCACTGAGGTATACTGAAAGATTTTTGAAGGGTGTTTATTCAAGTAGACCGTCAGCGGTCTTTGAATAAATAAATATCAACACCGCTCTTATGAAAGAGAGTGCCACCAAGAAGTTTGAATTGTAAGTTTTTTAATTGTGTTCATTTTTATCACCTACGTTAATTTATAGTTATATTCTACATTAAGAAAAAAAGAATTGCAAGAAAAAATTGATATTAAAAATTTTTACTATTTTGTATTAATTTTATAATTTTTTGTTTTTCTTTTAAAGGTAAATTTTTATCTATTTCTATTTTTTCTCCATTTAAATACCATTCTTCATCAATGCGATTGTTATAAAAATCATCAATGATTATTTTTATATCATCTTCATTACTTAAATTATTAAAAGATTTTAATGGAATATGAGAATGATATCTTTCAGCTTTAATATAAGCAGGAAAAAAATCAGAATGAATTTTTCGATTTTTATAAAAATATAAAGAAGAATTATCTTTTAAATAAACTTTATGATTGTTTATTTCTTTTTTAGCCAAATAACAGAATGGTTCGATAAATAAGAGGAATAACATGTTAAGTGGTTTATAAATAAAATATTTAATAAAAAATAAGAGAAGGACAATATAAATAGCTGAATGAAATAAAGTTTTAATGATATTAAAAAAAGAATATTCAGATAAAGAAGAGAAGAAATTATAAAAAACAAAGCAAACAACAATAAAAGATGTAATAACTTTAAAGATATCAAAAATTAGAAATAATGTATTTGAGTATAAAAAAGGCATTTTTTTTTCGAAAAAAACATTGGCTGTTTGTCGATATAGCTCTTTGAATTTATTAGAATGACTTAATCCTCTATAACTAGGATCTTTTATTTTTGCCGAATTATCTATTGCAAATTCTTTAATAGAGTAATAAGAAATAGCAAAAAGCAAAAGAAAGCTATGAATAAAATTTTTAGTTTCAAATCCGTCATTAAAAGCAAACATAAGGCTTATTGAAATAATAGAAGCTGGAATAGGCAAAAGTAGTAATGAAATCCAAGCCTTTTTCAAATTGTACATAAATGATCCTTTAAAATTATGTGTTGATTATAACAAGAATCAATTAAAAATCAATTAAAATATATTATTTATAATTAAAATTTGATTAAATAATTAAACAAATTATTATAAAAGTATTATTTTTAATTAAAAGGAAAAAATATGTATATAAAATTAGATGATATCTTATCAAAAGAAATAGATAATCCAGATAATCTAGGTTGTATAAATCTTGATTATAAAGGTGTCAATATAAATGTATACGGTGTATTACATGCTATTACAGGCGGAACAAATCGAGATTATGTTAATTTTGTTTTGGATTCTATTGAAAAAGAAAAAAGAATAAAGTTTTGTGAAAAATCAATGAAAGCAATGTATAAAGGATTAGATGTAGAGGTTGATGATTGGTTACAGATAAAGCCAAAAGACGCATTTTTAATGTCATTTAAATCTTGTACAAAATTTTGGTATTTTCATACATTAATAAAAACAATAATAAGAGAAAAATTAAATAAAAATAGCAAATTTGTTTTTAATAACATAAAAATACCAACAGAATTATCAGGTGATAGAAAATTTCATTTACTTGAACCAAAGGAAAGAAGAATTTTTGCAGGTTTCCCAATACCAGAACAATATTTTAATTTAAATTTAAAAAGAAGAAGAGGAAAAAGTAATCAAAAAATTCAGTTTGCTGATAAAGATTGGGACTGGTTATCTTTTGTTGAGCCTTATGCCAATATTCCAATGAGATCTATACATATGATAGAGTATGTAACGCAATATTGTATAAAAAATAATATAAAGGAAGCTGCAATATTTATAGGAGAAATTCATAGCTCTGACATAGAATGGTTTGTTAATAATAAAGAAAGATTGTCTGAAAATATAAATCAAGCAGCTAAAACAATAGAAAATGAAGTATCTGAATTATTAGAAAATAAACATAGATATAAATACTTTTATTATATTTTATCATTATTTTCAGGTGCATTATCTAGAATGCTTATTTATGCTTTTATTGCTGTTTTAATAATGTTATATTATTCATAAACTTAATACATTATTTGAATATTTAAATTTGAAATTTTTATTAAATAAAGATTGAGAATAAGAACAAATATCATGTAAAGCTTTTTCTGCTTCTTTTTTTGATTTATAATATGATTTAATTTTTTTCTCAAAATTATCTTCATTAAAAAAGGTAAATACTAACGCATATTCTTTTTTAACAGGAACGATATCTATTGTAGACAAGTTGTTGAGATTAATCAAAAGAGTATTATCCAATTTAAAAATATTCTTATTTTTATTTATTGTTTCATTGTTATATTCAATAACAGAACTAAAATCATTTTTAATATGATTGAAAGTCAATTACTCCCCCCAAATCAAACAAGTTTGATTCTGGACGGAGCTTGAAAACCTTATAATAGATAAACAGTCTAAAATAACGTTTTTCTTCTCGTAAAAGAAATCTAATTATATAGTTATAGATTTACTCTTACTGGCTGAAAGACACAACCACTATTGATTAGATTTCTTATGAAACCATCACCAATTACTTTTCTTAATATATTTAAACACCCATTAACATCAGCGTTAAGTAAACCTTTACTTGATTGATATAATCCTCTTGATTTACGTTTACCTTTGAACTTATACTCTGTTTTGTTAGCTTCATCGTAGATAGGTAATATATCACAAGCTAACGCATCACTTTTAGAAGTATAGCTTTCTTCTTGTAAAATAACTTCAATGCCATATTCTTCACATTTATATGTTATCAAAGAGATAAGTAAACAAAAAGGTACAGAAACAAAATTTTGATTGTTTACTTTACCAATGTTAATTTTATCTTTCCATTGTTTATTATTTCCAATAACGACTTTACCAATATTATTTTTTAAACAATATTCTTTGATAAAGTTGCTTGCTTTATGGAAGTAATCTTTAATTGAAAGATGTCTTGATAAACCGATTCGGTTTATCATATTATGATTACCATTAGATTGATAGTAAGCTTTTGACTTGTTATATTTATGATTGATAGATTTAATAATCTTTCCGTTTATCAAAATTGGTGTTAAATCACTTTGATTAGTGGTTATCGTTAAAAGATTATTTAATCCTAAATCTATACCAAGTACATTACTTTTATCTAATAATATATCATTATTAATTTCTTTATTATATACTACTTCAATATAAAAAGCCTTATTTTTGGGTAGTATTCTAATTTCAGTGACAACTTGTTCATCTTGTTTAGCTTTCAAAATTTGGTTGTCACAACAATGAATACGAACAGGATTAAGATTCATTTTTTTAGGAAAATGAATTTCACTATTTTTAATACTCATTGATTGAAATGAAGATATAAATATACCTAATCCTTTTTTATATTTAGGAGGTTTAGGCTTACTATTAAATTTGCTACTATCTAATTTGTAAGCATTGTTAGCTTTATAAAAACTATTCCAATCATCACCTAATTTTTTAATGATAGATTGAGTGGATTGATTAGGAAGAGCGTTATATAAAGAATTATATTTTTGTCTAAGATATTTATCGGCACTTTGCCAATTAATATTAAAATAACCATTAAAGAAATTTTGACGTATATAATAGTTTGCACAGTTATAGATAGCAGTAGAAATTTTGCAAACATTGCGATACTGTTTATATTCAGGATGTCCTTCACGAACAAGTATTTTTTCAGTACGAATATGTAGCATAAGTTTCCTTTAAAATATGACTTCTAATATACTAAATTAAATAAAGAAGTCAATAAGATAGGAAACTAAAAAGAAAACTAAACAAATTAGCGCAATTCACCACCACCTAAATCACTACGTGATTCTAAGTGGAGTGCTCTTGCTCGTTTTTGATAGAAAATATAAAACAATCTTTTTCTGCATATATAAAGTTGATATGATTTAAATTAATAATAGAATTAGAATTTTGAGAAATAAAAAATGGATGATTATTGTTTAAAGAATCCAAAAAAGAAGTAATATTATTAAATTCTTTTTCAAAACTACTTTTAAAAAGAAAAGAAGAAAACGTTTCGTCTTTCACACCTATATCTTCTTGAGAAATAAAAGAAATTTTACCACCATTTTTGGAAATAATAGAATAGAAATTAAGATTGATATAATTAATATCATGAGAACTATAAATAACAGGAGTACTAGGATCATACTGAACCTTATAGCTTTTAATAGTTTTGATTTCTTCTTTTAGCTCTTTAATTATAGATAGTAAATCTTCATCTTTCATAAAATATTCTCTTAAAAAATTTACTATATTATAAAAGATGAAGTTAGGTAAGTCAATGAAAATTAATGGCAATCCCAATTACAGAAAGCATTATCAAAATTTAAGTTTTTGAAGTCTTCCTCTGGAATAACGATTTGGAAAGAGCCAGCATCACCAATACAAAGGTAATCGCAATATCCAAGTTGAAGAATAGTAATTTCTCCTTCTTCACGAATATCGTGCTGAGTAAAATAAGGATATCCACCAATATAGTGTGGCGGATTTTCTATTTCTTCATATTTTTCATAAAAGTAATCTTCTGCATCTGTATCTTCATCTTCTTCAAATTTATTTAATTCTTCTTCAAATTGTTCAAAATCATTTGTAAATAAGCTTGGTGTGATATTTACTTTTTGATTAAAAATAATAGATAAAGGTTTTTCAAGATAAAATGGATCTTCAATTAAATCTTTATTTTTTATTTCAATTTTTTGTTGTGGCAATTTTGTATCTTTATGAAAAATAACTTTTCCTTCGTTATCTTTATTACGATAAAACATCTCAGAGCCAGAACACCAAACTTGTAAAATTCCTTCTTCGGGATAGCCTTCAAGTTTTGGCATCTCTTCGAAGTTGATTTGTAGAATAAGTTTCATGTTTTCAGGTGATGTAAATCCTTTTGGTGTATAACCTTCTCCATCTCCTATAAATGAAGATAAATAAGATTTGATTTTTTCTTCGCTTAAAGAAAAAGAAATAGCGGGTTTAAACTTTAATTTAATTTTGCTAATTAAAGAATCAACTTTTTTAAATACTGGCATTGTAATTCTCCTAAATATAAGGAGATATTAACATAATTAAATAAAAATAAAACAATTACATTTTCATTTTTTTATTTTTTTTAGGTTTTTCTTCTTTTAATTCTTGTTTATTTTCTCGTTTTTGAAAATTAAACATTTCAAGCAAATCATTAGGCGATTCAAACATGGTTAAATTATTTTCATTATCTCTTTTTGAAAGAATCATGTCAGCTAACATACAAAAACTATACCTATTTAAAGAGGTTTCTTTACCTGTAGATAAATTCTTAGAGATAAATGTTTGATAGTTTCCTTTTTCTCTTAAAAATAATTTTACACTTTCAGCTTTTATTTTATTATCTTTTGTTATGTGTCCTATAACAAAAACCTGTCCATTATACTTTTCTGTATTACGAAAGACCTTGCTTCTAAATTTTTCAGATTCTTCTTTATTAAAAAAAGACAAGTGTTCTTTATTTTCTTCTATACGTTTTTTTTGTATTTCTTGAAGAACTTTATTTTTTAAAAATAAATTCATTATATATCCTTATAATTATAATTAAATTATAACATAAAAAAAAATATAATAAATTATAGTTGCTTAATAACAAAAACTTTTGAATCAGTATTAAGTATTTGATTATTACCTAATTCAGCTAAATATTCATTCCAATGACAATGACCAGCAATAACTAATGATTTTCCATTTTTAATAAAAAAGTTAGCTATATTATTGTCACCAATTTGTTTTGGTTTATTACCTTTAGGAGTTTGATGAAGTAGAAAGATATCAGAGTTTTTTAATTTTGGATTATTTAAGCATTTAAGGTAGTTTTCTTCTGATTTTCTTTGTGGTCTTTTTTCGTTACCGATAATACCAGATACACCAGATATTTTAATGTTAGATATATTTATTGAGGTAGAGTCCAAAACGGTAATATTTTTGTTTAATAAATCATTATCAACAAAGTCATGATTGCCATGTACAGCAATAACTTGTTCTGTTATATCTGAAAAAGCATTTAATACAGTTGTTACATTTCCACTTGCACCATATTTATTAAGCTCTGGTTTGTCATAGAGATCACCTACTGAGATAATTAATTCAAATTTAGGAATAATGTTAAATTCTTTTAAAAGAGCAAGTTCTTCTGAAACTGCAATCCCAAGTAGTCTATTATTATGTTCATCAATTTCTCTTCCTTGCAAATCAGAAGTGGCAATAATAGAGGAAATATTATCAGGAAGTTTATCAACGTAAGCATAATAAAATGGTAATGTACAAAAACGCGGTTTTCCTTTACCAGAAGATCGATAATTTAATTCATGAAAAGGTTTTTTGTCTATTTTTATGATTTTCATATTTTATATACTTTTTATTACATTTTTATTTTGTTCTACATTAATATTTTCTGATTTTTTTAGTTTATTATTAATCACATCTACTCGCTCAGAAACAGTTAATTCATTTATTTTTTTTTCAATATAATCAAGTATTGTGTTTTTTTTAGAAGTTTCTTTAACTTCTTTTTCAATAAAATCAAATATAATATCTTTATCCTTTCTTATTTTTTCAATTGATAATGTTTTTATTTTTTTTAATAATAAAGAATAAGCAATATTGCTTTCATTATGTTCTATTAAATCATTATATAAAATTTCATTTAAAATATTTTGATTTTTTTCATTTAAACTATCAAAAAATTCATTAATTTTATTAACACTATTAATTGAAAGTTTTTTGTTTTTTACAGATTCATAAATATATTTAAATTTTATATTCTTTAAGGAAGAGTTAAATTTTATTGCAATTTTAAGCATAAAAAAATAAGTTAATAACAATAGAGAAATTGGTATTAATAAATATATCCCTAAATATTTTATTTCCCAAAAAAAAGAAATTAATCCCGGAACAATTAAGAAACATTGAGCTAATAAAAAAAGACCACCAAAATTAAAATTGGCAATAGAATTTATTTTACTTTTTTCAAGGTTGTTAATTAAATTATTGAATTCTGCTTTAATTTTTTTTATGTTATTAACGTCAACAATATCTTTTATCTCTAAATTTTCCATAAGAACTCCCAAAATAGAAATTAATTATAAAACATTAAAAGAAAAAGTCAATTAAATAAAATAATTACTTAAATTTAGGTCTTTTTGTTGAGTATTCTTTTTTCTCTCGCCAAGATGTTTTAAGTTCGTCAAGATATTCTAATTGAATATTTTCAATAATAATATTTTTAACAGTAACTTGTCTTGGATCAGCAATAAGGTATTCAGGTTCATTATCTACACAACCTTCTCCTGAATAAATAACTAAATCATAACCATTTTCTCTTGCTTTTTTAGCTTCTTCTCTTGAAGTAGTTTCAAGTAGTTTGTTATAGGATACTTCACTTACAAGTACTCTATTTTCAGGAAGAGAACTATCGAATCCAATACTTTTTAAAAATTCAATATTGCTCTGTGATATTTGTTTTATATTATTAGAGAAAAAATTAATATTATCGTCAGGTTCTGCAAGTTTGCTATATTCAACTTCTTCTAATGCATCCATAAAATCATTGATATCAAAATTAGAAGTATTTTCTATTTCTCTTATTTTATCAAAAAAAGATTTAGGTGTATCATTGATATCTATATTATGTTCTTTTGAATAATATTCATAAAATTCGTCCCAAACTTCACTTCCTTTATCTAACAAAAGATTAGTTAGTACTAACAAATCATTTTTAACATTTGGATAATCATTAAGAAAGTTTTCAGTATCATTTAAAAATAATTGTTTATCAAAGCACTGATTTCGAGCAGCTTTTGCATATTTCCAAGCAACTTCAATGTTCTTAGTATAACAAATCCAATCACCTTGATATTTATCATTTAAAACAGTTCTATTCTTAGAAGAACAATGTTTTTCGTATTTTCTATTTGTACCATGAAGTAGATTTATGGTTTTCTGTTGTTTTTCTTGTAAATAATTTTCAATGTCATTCATATTATATCCTTATAATAAGATTATAACATAAAAATAAAATTGGTTATTTAAAAGTTATTGATTTTTTTTCTAATGTTAAATTATTTAAATCAAAAACATTTTTTTTATCATTAAGAAAGGATAAATCAAACTGACAATTAATAAAAACAACAGACATGCCAACGTCTACAGCACTGCTTAATTTGTTTTCAAGTGGTTCAATACAATCCGATTAAAGAGATTGTATTTTGATAGGGGAATTTTTTATTATATCAAAATAAAAAAAGAAGTTTATTAAAAAGATTTTATTTTATTTGATATAAGATATTTTTTAAAATCATCATGTCTTCTTGCCCAATTATTAATAAAATATAAATCAATGCTTTTTTGGAATTCTTTAATTTGATATAAAATATTAAATAAATAAAAATCTTCATTTTTTACTTTATCTAAACAAATGTTACTTAAGTGAGGTTTTAAAAATAAATATTTACTGTGATTTATTAATGAATTTAAAAAATTA
>MDSZ01249882.1_pt1 | contig 12610 bp, 10 predicted proteins | sample 811201 | NCBI WGS metagenome assembly MDSZ01 (sample SAMN05326647, study PRJNA326480) | marine metagenome | isolation source: seawater | place: Indian Ocean: North | collected 2010
ACCCATATTTGGCCTTTTTTTGTGACCTTGGGTGGAATAATCCGCTGAGACATAGCTTTTCTTGGCGCGGGGTGGAGCAGCCTGGTAGCTCGTCAGGCTCATAACCTGAAGGTCGTAGGTTCAAATCCTACCCCCGCAACCAAACTTTAATTACCATCCATGATATGAATAGACTCAACTTCCAAACAGTATTAACATCAATTCTCTTATATTTGGTTCCTTGCTCAGGTTTTCTAAATTCAAAAAATTTACCTCAAATATCAAATCTTGAACTTTGGCATTTTGCTGTATTTCTTTTAGTTCTTTTTTTTTCAATAACGATATCTGTATATTTAATCGCAAAGATTTTTAAAAAAACAAGAGACAAAATTAATGAAATTTACCTTTCATTTTTTATAAGTTTTTATTCTCTTTTTTTAATTAAACCAATTTTTGATTTTATTTTCAATTTAAACCTATTAGATGATAACGTCCTCATTCTCACATTACTTTTTATTAGTATTTATAACATCACGATACTAATTTTAATTTTAAAAAATTATTATATTTTTATTTTTGTTAGAAGGTTTTTCTTAATTTTTTCAATTTTCTTAATTGTTAATTCAGTTATAAGTTTACTGAAAGACGATATAGAATTAATAAAAAAAACCGAGAAAATAACTAATCAAACTTTAATTTCAAACATCAAACCAGTTTATAACAAAAAAAATATTTATTTTATAATTATGGATGAAATGATTTCTCTTGATTTGGCTGAACATATGGAGATCGTAAAAGAGGAAAAAGAAATTGAAAGGTTTAAGAAATTAAATCTGAATTATATTCCTGATACTATTTCAAGCTATTCAGGAACTCATTATACAATAACGTCAATATTAAAGATGGATAATATCTTAAATAAAGAACAAAAAATAAAAACCGGAGGGTTGTATCCTGCTATTTTAAACCAAACTAAAGTAAATGTTCCTCTAGTCGATTTCTTAAATACCAAAGGTTATGATTTTTATTTTGTTGGAAATTATGCTCATACATGTAATGAATTTGCAGAACAAAACTGGAGGTGTATTTCAAAGTCTGATTATCGAAATTTTCTTAAACTCTTTAAAGTAATTTATTATTATTTTTCTTTTAATCTGCTTGAAATTTTTGATTATAGATCATTTATTAAAAAATTTTTTACAGACTACGATATCTTTTATGAAGGTGGGCAGAGAAATTTAAAATACTTTCTAAATGAAATAAAACAAAATAATGAGCTTTTGAATTCAAGAAACAATTTTTTTATGATTCACCAACTTTCACCTCATACTCCATTTACAGTAGATGAGAATTGCAATGAGGTGAGTTATAAACAGTTTGGTGGAAAGCTTTATGAGGAGGTATATGAGGGGTATAAAGCTTCATATAAATGCGTGTTAAAAGAAATTAAACAATTTATGAGATATGTTAATGAAAATGATCCAGATTCTGTAGTCGTAATTCAAGGTGATCATGGAACATATATATCTGACAGACCTCAACTTACTTTTGATAAAAAATTTTTTAGAGCTAAAATCTTCAATGCAATTTATGCTCCTTTAGAATGTAAAGAAATAATTCTTTCTTCTAATACAAGTATAAATAGTATAAGGTTTGCTCTGAACTGTGTTTTTGATTCAAACTTTGAATATTTAAATAAAACTCACTCAATTATTACAGATGACGGAATAGAAATAAAAACCTATTGATTCAATACATCCTCAATTATTATATTTCCTAAGATTTTGTTTCCATATTCCGATAAATGCCCTCCGTTTCTCCCATACATAAAAAAGTCTTGAAAACTATCATTTGTTAATTCGTTGTCAAAATCCAAGTAACTGATTTTTTCCTTTATAAGATTTTTTTTAATTTTTTTGAACCTCTCAAAAGATTTTAACTCATTCTCTTTTGAAGAGAAGTTATAAGCTGAGGGAATATTTATAAAAAAAAATTTTGCTTCATTTTGCTTAGATAAAAGATCAGCTTTATAAATTAATTCATAGAAAATTGTATAATCAATTTTTTCAATTGAGCTATTTCTAGTTAAACCAACGGTTTTTCTCAAATTGGATAATTTTAAAATATCTATGATTCTATAAAAATTAACAATTTTTGAGAAAGTTGATTTTAATTGTTCTTTATTAAATTTTTCAACGTTTTCTTCATAATATAGTTTTAAAAGTTCTTCTATTTTTTTAGTCTCAAGAGTCAAGTTTTGAGAGAATTTAAAATCTTCATAATATTTTTTTAAAATTTTTGAATTTATTTCTTCATTTAGGTCCTCAAAATCATTACCATCAAAATTCAACCAAAATACATATTCTGCATTGGAGATTTTTATAAACTCGGTTAATGTTGCGTAATTTTTTAAAGGACCATTACCACCAATCCCAAGGTTTATAACTTTCTTATATTTTTTCCTAAGAATATCAGCGAAATTTTTTTCGTTTGGCAAGGTTCCTAGTGTAAATGAATCTCCTATTAACAATATTGATTTTCCTTCAATATCCCAAATAGTGTCTGGATTATTAAATCCGTATCTATCAGTTTTATAAGTATAAAAGTTCCCACTTTCTTTACTTCCAACAGTAAGTACATTTGGGATAAACCCTAAAGGCATTAATTCTTTATCTTCAAAATATTCTAAATTAATTCTAAAGAATGGAAAAGCTTTAGTTGTCTGGTTTAAATCTGATAAATAATTAACAATATTCTTGGGGTCGTATTCTAATTTATTGATTTTAGCAGCATTCTTTTGGTTACTTGATTTATCAAGAATTTTATAAGTAATGAAGGTTTCGTAAGATAACACTGTTAATATAATTGAAATAAAGGTTATCAGTCCGATAGCTTTTATTTCTTGAGAGTCTACAAATGAAAAAAATACTACAATTAAATAAACCATCAGAATTGGAAGAATATATATAAAAAAAGTTTCAGAAAAATTTAGTCCATCTGATTGTTTTTTTATTGCAACTAATATTGCGATGACAATTATTACCGACTTGAGTATTTTGTAAAAAAGATCAATTTTATTATTCATCAGTCTAATTCAAATTTTTCTTTATATTCATTCTTCGAGGATTGGGGTTTTTGTTTATTTTTTTCTAATATAAAATTACCTATTACTAAAATATCCATATCAGTTCCCATAAAACAATTAAATGCATCTTCTGGGGAGCATACTATAGGTTCGCCTCTAATATTAAATGATGTGTTAATAAGAATAGGGCATTCTGTTTTTTTTTTGAATTCTTTTATGAGTTTGTAAAACAATTTATTTGATTTTTCACTTACTGTTTGAATTCTCGAGGTATAGTCAACATGTGTGATAGATGGTATCTTTGAAATTTTTTCGTCAAGCACTTTAAATCCACTTGATTTTATTTTAAGTCTATGTTTTTCCAATATCTTACCTACAATTAGCATGTATGGTGAATCTATTTTTAAATCAAACCAATCATTCTGATTTTCTTTTAACACTGCCGGAGCGAAGGGCCTAAAACTCTCTCTGAATTTTATTTTTAAATTAATATTCTTTTGCATTTTTTGATGTCTAGGATCTGCAATAATTGAACGAGAGCCCAGAGCTCTTGGTCCAAATTCCATTTTACCCTGAAACCACCCAATTACTTTTTTCTGAATTAAAAAAATTACTGTTTGTTCTAGAATTTTCTTTTTGGAATATTTTTTATATTTTGCACCTAATCTTTTTAAAGACAATTCGATTTGATTGTCATTAAACTCGGGTCCTAAAAACGAACCAGCCATAGCATCACTTTTTAAAATTTTTCTTTTCTTTTTAAATTCGTGATGCCATAACGCTAATGCTGATCCAATTGAGGCTCCAGCATCCCCAGCTGCAGGTTGTATCCATATATTTTTAAACTTTTTATCTTCGACAATTTTTCCATTAGCCACACAATTTAATCCTACTCCGCCTGCAATACAAAGATTATCAATTTTATACTCATCATATAATTTTCTTGTAAGTTTTATAATTACTTCTTCAATCACTGATTGGATTGAGGCCGCAATATCGGCATGCTTTATATCTAATCTATGAATATTGGGTTTTCTAGTTTTAAGATTAAATAAATTTTCAAAATTTTGATTTACCATTCTTAATCCCGTCATGTAATTAAAATACTTTTGATTTAATTTGAAAGAGCCATCAGAATTAAGTTTTATTAAATTATCAAAAATTATTTTTTTATATTTTGGTTTCCCATATGGTGCAAGCCCCATTACTTTATACTCACCACTATTAACTTTGAAACCCAGAAAATAGGTGAATGCTGAATAAAGCAAACCTAGCGAGTGAGGGAAATGAATTTCTTTCTTAATTTCAAGATTATTTTCATGACCTATAGCTACACTTGTGGTGGCCCACTCTCCGACCCCATCAAGTGTAAGAACCACTGCTTTCTTAAAAGGAGATGGATAAAAAGCACTTGCTGCATGACTAAAGTGATGTTCAGAAAAAAAAATTTGATTCTCATTAAAATTTTTATCAAAGTTCTGTATGTTCTTAGCAAGTAGTTTTTTTAAAAATAATTTTTCTTTAATCCATATTGGTAAAGATTTTTTAAAAGATCTAAATCCAAATGGAATATTGTACAAGTATGTTTCTAATAAACGTTCAAACTTTAATAAGGGTTTATCGTAAAAAGATACAAAATCTATATCTGACATTTTAATCTTTGAATTATGTAATATAGCGTTTATAGAATGAAATGGAAAAGACGAGTCATGTTTTTTTCTACTAAATCTTTCCTCCTGGCAAGCAAATATAATTCTACCATTTTCTACCAAAGCCGCCGCACTATCATGATAAAAGCAAGATAATCCAAGAATTTTTGTCATCTAGAATAATGTGTAGATAAAAGGAGCTATTGCTGAACCTTGAGTAATTGTTATTAGAAACCCTAATACTATTGCTATAGCTAAAATTGGGATCAACCAATATTTTTTTCTAACTTTCAAGTATGAAAGAAATTCTTTAAGGAATGACATCTTAAAACTGATTTTTTAGAGATTGCATATCTTGCTTTCTTTTAATCCAAGTTGATGAATCTTCAAATATTAAATTTAAAGAATCCTTATTTAAAATCTTAAGAATGGAACCAATTGGGATAAATAAAACCACGTAAAATATAAATAATAGAATTGGTGTGGTTATATATCCTAGAAAAAAACCTAACTTAATCCAAACTTTATTGGGTGTTGAGAGAATCATTGGGTTAATAATTGAGATTGAAAAAGTAAAAATAGATAAGGTTAAAAAAAGATTATTGGGGTCTTTAAATGAAATACAAGGAAATACCGAAATAATTAAAAAAACAAATGTAAAGACCAATCCAAATTCAGTGTTGGATCTTTTGGATATTATAGCTACATTGTTTTTTGGTTGCATAGTTTTCCTAAGTTACGATTTCCTAAATACTTTTTTAAAAAAATATTTAACTTTATCAAAGAAGAGACTTACCATTGCAATTAGAAAGGCAAAGGCACCAGCTATCATTTGTAAAATAAAAGTCAAAACACCTCCATCGAGGTAGGCATAAGCGTTCTCGGAGAAAAATAAAAGAGAAATGAAAACAAAGAAATTCATATTAATTTTTAATATATAAACAATTTAATTATAGTAAATATAAAAATTAAGTATCTTTAATTTGTAAATATTTTTGTTAAATTTTCTCTGTTCATTCTTACCGGATGATTTGATAATCTTTCTAAATTGACGTTGTTTATCAAATAATTAATAATTTTAGAATTGTTAATTCCAATTTTTTCTAAATCACTTTCTAATTCTAGTTTTGAAAGTAGTTCAAGCCATTTATTTTCTGCTTCTTCTGGATTTTTAACACCAAAAAATGAATATATTGTTCTCAAATTTTTTAAAATTTTATTTTTATTTTTGTCATTACTTTCTTTTGCAAAATAATAATTTAATTTTAAGAATTTCCCCAAAGTTAATGCAACTGCGTGTCCGTGTTCTATTTTGAATTTATTGCTAATAGCGTAGGAAAGAGCGTGCGGTGCAGTTGTTTTTGAGATATTTATAGCTCTTCCAGAATAATTTGCTGCCAACGCTAATTTTTCTCTTGCTATTTTATTACTAGAATTAAAAGCATTATTTATATTTTCTAGAACAAGCTTTATTGATCTCGATGCAAATAGTTTGCTCTGCTTATTTGAATTAATAGACCAATAGGATTCAATTGACTGACAAAGAGCATCTAATGCAGTGCATGCAGTTAATTTCTTCGGAAGTATATATGTAAAACATGGGTCTATTATAACAATTCTAGGGTTTAGCGAATTATTTTGGACTGAGTACTTTTTATTTTTATGATAAACTGTGGCAAAATGTGTTTCTTCACTCCCTGTTCCTGATGTTGTTGGTAGGACAATATGAGGGACAACTGAAATCTTTTTTTTTTGGGTTAATACTTCCTTCTCATCAAAAAAAAAATTTTTTAGATAATTTATCATTTTTCCCATATCAATTGCTGACCCACCACCAATTGATAGTATTAATTCACACTTATTTTTTAAAAAATATTCCTTTCCTTTTTTAGCTTCAGATAAAGTTATATTATTTGAAAAATTAAAGAAGTGAAAAAAATTATAACTTTTATTTAAACTTTGAATTAAATCATACCCTCCGTTTTTAAAGAATGAGTTGCGTGACCTCACTAATAAAATTTGTTTTTTCTTTAGTCGTTTCAGATATTTTTCTAAAAAGAATCTTGAATTAACTCCGAACAGTCTTTTTTTCATTTTATTTATTATAGAATTTTTTTTTTAAAAATTTCAAATTTTTTGGTCTTGGTAATTCACCGCTATTAGCTAAATTAATTTTTATTTCAAAAAATAAATTTTTATTAACATCTAAAATTTTTTTTATATTTGTTCTTAAATAATTAGGATCTTGTGTGCTAAATTGAACATTAAAGCCCAAACTTTTAGATAGTTTCAAGAGATTTAGATCTAGTGCTACTGTTTTTTGTCCTCCAACAGATTCATGAGCTCCATTATTTAAAAGAATATATCGAAAATTGTTTTTGTTTTTTGTTATTATTGGTATTGAGCCAAGGTGCATTAAAAATGACCCATCTCCATCAATACAAACAACCCTTTTTTTTGTTTTTAAACTCATTCCAAAGGCTAGAGAGGCAGTATGTCCCATAGCACCAACGTTAAAAAAAAAATTATTCTTATTTTTTTCATAGAATTTACTTTTCATTATTTCCCTTGAAATTTTTCCAGTTGATGAAAAAATTAAATCATTTTTATTTAAATTTTCAAGAATACAATCAATAGCAAAGGATCTGCTAATTTTATTTTTATTAATTTCTTGAATTTTGTTTATTTCTTTAAACGTATTTTTTTTTACTAAGATGGCTACTGTAGAATTATTTTTTAGACTAAATTTTAATAATTTTTCAACATTACTTTTATAATTTTTATTATTTTTTAAAATAATGTATTTAATTTTAAGAAGTTTTAATTGATCTTCTAATATTTCCCCTGGTAAAAGATGTTGAGGCTCGTCATTCCCTCCTTCGCCTCTCCAACCAATTAGTAATAACATAGGAATAGAATATGTTTTTTGATTTACCAATGAGGTGAGGGGATTAATAGCATTTCCAAGACCTGAGTTTTGCATATATACTAATCCAATCTTTCTTGTCGCAAGGTGAAAGCCAGCTGCAATTGCAATCGCATTCCCCTCATTTGCAGAAATCACATGATTAGTTCCATTGCCAATGCAGTTTGTTAGATTCTTCAGAATTGAGTCAGGCACACCGCAAAAGAAATCTACTTTATTCTTTATTAGAAGATTTAGAAAAACCTTAGGATTTATCAATTTCATTTTAATCAAATATTTTTAAGGTATTTTGAATGCTTATCATATCTTTATCTGACTCATATGATCTGCCATTCTTTAAAATCTTTACTGCTGTTTTCTGCATTGCAGGAATTGCACTTCTGAGCAATTGATTTGCATAAATGACAATATTTACCCCTTCCCTGACTAATTCATTTTCAAAAGTTTTATTAAATGTACTTGGAACAACAATCAAAGGTTTTTTATTGATAATTAGATTATATTTTTTACAAAAAGAAAAAACTTCATTTGGTTTATCTTTCTTGCTATGAATCATGATTCCATCTGCACCTGCATTTAGATAATTTTTTGCCCTATTAATAGCATCCGAAATAGATTTATTTAAAGTGAGACTTTCTATTCTAGCAAATATTTTTATTCCTTTTGATTTGGCTATCTTTTTTGATTCAATTATTTTAGAACAAAAGTTACTTATACTGTCCTGCTGCTGTTTATTTTTTTTTTCAAGAGAATTTATTTTTTCTCCAATCTTATCTTCAAGCATTATCGCAGATACACCTAGCCTGCTTAAGTTCTTAATAGTGAATTTAAGGTGTTCTATTCTTCCTCCACTGTCAGCGTCAAAAATTAGGGGTTTTAAAGAAACATCAAAAATGTCGTTTATTGTTTGAGTTACGGTAGTATCATCGATATATTCAATATCAGGTTTTCCCTTAGATGCTGAATGTGTGAGGCTACTTAACCATAAACAATCAAATTCATTATTTTTGAATCTTGCTTGAGACGAAATTAATGCAGATAAGCCGTTATGTACTTCTATTACTCTTATTAATTTTTTATTATTAATTAATCTGTCAAAAATATTATTCCTTAAGTCGTTGTTTTCAAAATTTTGTTTTAAGGTCTCTTTTACACTTGTTGATGAAATTCCCCTAGTGTAAGGAATCTCAACTAAAACTCCATTCCATTTTTTGATTTGATTTTTAACATTACTTCTCACAATTTTCTGATTATTAGATTTCCAATCATCTCCGTGAACTACAAAATTCGGCTTAAGTGATTCTAAGGCTCTGGCATAATCCCAATCCCTTGTTTTGAAAATCTTAGAAACATATCTTATTGATTCAACAATTTTAGTTCTCCTTTTATAATCAAAAGTTGGTAAAGGTTTGTATTTACTAATTGCTTCGTCTGTGAGCAATCCTACGGTTACTTCTCCTAATTTACTAGCTTCTTTTAATATATTAATATGTCCTTCATGAATCAAATCACAAGCCATAGGAACAAATGCTGATTTTTTCTTCATGAATTTATTTTCCTTTGAACCATTGTGATTTATCTGAAATTATTCTATCTGGGTTCTTTATTGATGAAATCTCTCTTTTTAACTCGTTATTCGAGCATGTTTCACTAGAGACTAAATAAAGGAATGAGTTTTTACTTATATTTTTAAAACCAAAATTTAAATAAGGTTCTATATATAAAGAATCATTGGGATAAATTATTTTTGAATATTTCTTTCCAGAGTATTCCCAATTGATTATACACGAAGTGTTGCCGAAATTTATGAGATATAAATTTGAACTAAATTTAAAGTTCTTTTGATTTATTTTGTTGTTAACCTCAATAACAAATGCCTTTAGCTTTTTATATTTTGCAGAAAAAGCCAATCTAAAAATTTTATAATAATTTTTTGTCTTTGATGGGTAAAAGTGAAAATCGTCATCACTTTTATGCTTATTTACAACATATTGATCTTCGTCTTTATCAATAAGTAATTCACTTATTGGAACCTTAAGAAACTTAGATACCTTTTTTAATTCATTAACTGTGATTTCTCCAAATTTATCTTCATTCCGTAATTTACCGTTAAATATTTCATTAATTTTTTTTATTTCAGAGTTATCTAATAGTTCATTTTGTATTGCCTCTGATACAATGTCTTTGAAGAATTTTAGTGAAGATTTAATAGGAACAATTTGCTCCTCAATAAATTTTCTTCCAAATTTTCTTATCTCCTTTTGATTCCTTTTAAAGGAACTACCTGTTGTAACGGCAACAATATAAGCAAGCTTATTTTTATTTCTTGATGTGAAAGAGTGTCTTATATAAGGAGAGATATATGATGAGTCTCCGGTATTCATTTCCTCGCAATATTTTTTCCCTTTTACTTCATAATAGAAGTTAACTGGTCCAACAAATAAATTTATTTGATGAAGAAAATGACCATTGTTATACACAACGTCAGGGTTATATGGGTCGGAATCTTTAACAACTCTAATTTGTGAGATCCATTCTGGGTAGAAAAGACACTGATTAGATTTTGCTGTATCCCTATACTCATAATAGTCAGATAATTTTCCTGATTTATCCTTTCTTTTAAAAACTCTAGAGCTTTTTTTGGATGATGCGTTCTTGAAAATTAATAATCCATTTTTTGTATCTTTTTTTTCAATGATTATGTCTGAAAGATTAATAGGATAAAAGTCGATTGCTTTGGAAATAAATTTAAAAAAAAGATCATAAGAATAATCTCCATTAAAAATCGCGTCTATTTGTTTTTTAGGAAAATTTATTTCTTGGGCAATGGAATCAGAAGTTCTTTTGAGGTCGTTAAATTCGCTTCTTAATCTCAATGAGGTTTGTTTTTTATCCATGAAGATGTAATATAATTATTCTTTACTAGTAAATCATTTTTTTGTTAATATCAACTGATTAATCTTCGTCAAAATATTTATGGTTTCTTTGCTTAGTACTATTAAAAGTATAATTAATTTATGCATGGCAAAAAAGCAGTTTGTGTTTTATTCAGAGGGCAAATTTTATAATTACCATTATTCTGGTCTACTAAAAGATTTATCACAAAAATATAAAAGAAAGGTATATTATCTAACTTCAGACTCAGAAGATATAATTTTTAAAAATAAAAAAAATATAGAGTATTTTTACATAGGTAACAGACTTCTAAAGTTTATTATACTTTCAACAATTAAGTGCGATTATTTTATTACAACTTTGACCGATATTGGAAAAAACATTCTTAAATCAAGAGCTTGCAAAAATTATATTTATTTTTTTCACTCTTTTGCAAGTACAAATCAGATTTATAAATTTGAAGCTTTTAAAAATTATAATTACATTTTTTGTGTTGGAAAATATCATTTAAAAGAATTATTAGAATTTGAGCGAAAGTTTGAATTTCCAAGAAAAAAATTGATTAATTGCGGATACTTCTATTTGGATTATCTTTTATCTAATTCTTCAAAAAAGTTAAAAAAAAATAACCAAATTTTATTTGCACCAACATGGAATTACGAAAAAAAAAATTTATTCAATGATCATTGTGAAAGAATCATTGACATTCTACTCAAACAAAATCTTAAAATAATTTTTAGGCCTCATCCAGAGATAATTAAAAGGACAAAAAAAAAATTTGAGGAGATATTGCGAAAGTTTGAAAAAGAGAAAAACTTTTCAATTGATTTAAATAAAAGTCCTATGAAATCACTGGAGAAAACAGAAATTTTAATTACAGACAACTCTACTATTTCAATGGAATTTTTATTTGTTTTTAAAAGGCCAACTCTATTTATAAATTATAAAAAGAAAATCCATAATATTCATTTTAATAAATCAAGTAATGTCCCGTTCGAAAATATAGTTAGAGAAAAATTTGGATTTGAAATTGATATTTGCAACATAAGTATGCTTCCAAAAGTAATAAAAAAAATACAAAAAAATAAATTTTCAATAATAAAGATAAACGAATTTTTGAACGAAAACGTTTTCAATGTTGGAAATAGTGCTAAGATTGCAGCTAAGTTTTTAAATGATTTAAGCAATTGAAAAAAAAAAAAAATAAAAGTTTTTCTAAAATTAATATTAGTGTTTTAGTTTCCGACGAAGCAAATGGACTTGATTTTTTTAAGGGATATTGGAATCCTTTAATGTTTTTTGAACAACAATTTGAAAACTTAGATATTAATTTTAATTTTATTCGTAAATTAGATGATCGTGCTTTTAATTCTGATATTATTTTCTTATCCTCAAGGTATTTTAAAAAAAAAGATCAATGTATTGATGAAAGTTATTTTTTAACTTTTGAATTATTAAAAAAGAATAAAATTAAATTAATTTGGTTTGATCTTAGGGATAGTGCAGGAACAACACAATTTGAAGTTCTTCCCTATGTTGATTTATATTTCAAAAAACAGATGTATAAAAATAAAAGTAGTTATTATGCAGATCTTTATGGAGGAAGAGAGTTTTCAGATTACTATAATAAAAGATTTAGAATTAAAGATGATAATCCTTATAAATCTGAAAAACTAAAAAAAAAATATGAAAAAAAAATACATTTATCATGGAATTTAGGTGTAAAATTATTTGATGCAGGATATAAAAATTTTTTTCAAAGAGGGTTAGAACTTTCAAAATATAAATTAATAAAAAATTTTAGTTCGATATCTTATAGAAAATTATTATTTTTAGAGCCGGAGCATAGAAGGGAAATTGATTTCATTTGTACTTATAGTGTGACAATCCCTAGGAATTCAGTTAGATTTCAACGTGAGTTATTCAAGGAGAAAAATTATAAGATAAAGAATTCAATACTTTTTGAAAAAATTAGTCCTTCAAAATATTTAAACTATTTAAAAAAGTGTAAACTAATTTTAAGTCTTTATGGTTGGGGGGAAGTTTGTTATAAGGAGTTTGAAGCAACAGTTGCAG
>MDSZ01163461.1_pt1 | contig 12609 bp, 2 predicted proteins | sample 811201 | NCBI WGS metagenome assembly MDSZ01 (sample SAMN05326647, study PRJNA326480) | marine metagenome | isolation source: seawater | place: Indian Ocean: North | collected 2010
TATCAAATATGGGATTAAGTGGTTATGGTTGTATTATAGGTACAGAATTATTACTATCATTAATATCTATTAATATTTTAGACAAAGATAAAAATTGGATATTATTTCAGAATATAGAGATGAATGATATTTTAGAATCAATATCAGAATGTATAGATAAATTAAGAAAAAATACTGAAAATTATACTAAGCATAAACAATTAATATGTGATCAAAGAATAAAGATAAACCAGTGTATTGATGTTTTAGAAAAAAATGCATTTGATTGTTTATTAGAATTAAATAATACAATGAATACAATTATAAAAAAAACAAAAGATATAAATACTGAAATAAATATTATTAATAGTAATTTTGATTCTGAACTATTTTTAAAAAAACATGAAAATGAAAAATTTAAATTATTATTTAAAAAGTTAATTCAATTGTGTAAAAATTGTGAATTATCTAATTCAAATAATTCATTATTAGTTAAAAAAGATAAGAATATTATTTTTTATACAAAAAATACGAAAATTAAAATAAATTTAAATTTCCCAATTAGAGATAAAAAAATAATGATTAATTTTGATTATGAAACAGTTAAAGGTAAAGAAATAATCATAGAATTAAAAGATGAAGTACAAATATGGAAAATAATAGAAGATAGATTAAATCTGTAAATTTATTATATACATAAATTATATAGTATGGAAGAAAAAAACTATTCTGAAGATCCATCAATTCTTAATGAAGACGATGATAATACAGATGAATATATAACTGAAATAAATGAAGAATTAGACGTAAATGAAGATGTAGAAACTAAAAAAAAAAGATTAAAAAACCAGATTGAAGTTGTGAAATCCGAAAATGAGAAAATAAAAGATATTATTGATGAAAATATTGAAAATTTTAACAATAATCGAGAAATAATTATTAAATATAAATACAGTTTACCTGATAAAAGTGGAGGAAATACTCAAATAGGTGATTTTACTAATGATTATAAATTTGAAGATTTACCTACAAATCCTCCAATACACAAACTTAATATCAGTAATAATATACTTATTAATAAAAATTTTATAGAGAGATTAGGTACAAAAACTGATATTAAAGAAAAAGAATTTTTTCAGTGGGAAGAGAATGAAAAAATTGAATATGTTAGAGATTTTGGTAAAGAAATTATTGAAACTATAAAAAATAATTATAAACAAGGCGATGAATCACAGCAATGGAGAGAAGATGTACAATTTTATGATATAATATCATGGTTAGGAAAAGATATTTATTGGGTTTTACCTGAAAATGATTATTTAGAAGAATTAAAAAAATATAAATATTTATTTAAAGATAAAAATTTTAGAATAAGTGACAAAATTCAAATAAAATATGATTCATTTAGTAAACAATTTTACATAAATATTGGTGAGTATGAAGAATTTTTTGGAATCATAAATAAATGCGATAATCTAGAATGCAGCATCGATGATGATGAGTATGAAAAAATAATTGAAGATTTGTTAGAAATAGAAGACTATGAAGAAGTATTGAATGAATTGATCGATTTGAGAAAAAAATATATTTTTAATGATGTCCGTAAATTAATTGATTTATATAGAACTGAAATTTATGAAGATAAAAAAGAAGAAGTGACTCAGGCGGAATCTACTGGGGGGGGGTATCGTAATCAAAAAGGTGGTCATATTCCCAACGGTTATAGAAATTTTTATCCTTATATCGATATTATAAGAAAATGCGTTGATGAAGAGGATACCCCATTTCCCAATGACAAATATTATTTTCATCCATCAAAAGATTTTGAAAATAAAATTAAAAAAGAATTTTCAGAAGAAGATCTTGAAGAAACAATCTCCGACAGAAACCCATATATGGACAAAATAAGTGTTGAATTACCATTTAAAAAATTAACACCATTTGATGGAGGGAAAGATTTTTATTATAAAGGTACAATCGAAAATGATGATATTCCTCCCAAAGAAATAATTGTACTTCCAGAAGAAATATATATACTACCTACCACAGAAATTATAAAAACAGAAAAAATGAAAGATCAAATGAAAATATTAGATATGTATGAACCATTTATATCATTATTTATTTTTGAAAATATGTCTAAAATAACTTCTGAATTTGATTTGGAGAAAATAAATGAAATACTAGAAGTGTTTAAATTAAATTGTATAGTAACGGGTGAAATTCCTAATTATGAAAAAAATAAACAATATAGTGATATACATAAAATATTGGATTATAATTGGAATAATTTTATAAAAGAAACTAATACGAATGATAGAAATATTTTTGAAAATATAGATGAAAATACGAGAGATACACGGATTGAAAAATTTATTAATAATTCAAAAAGTTCTATAATTATAAGTGAAAAAACAAAATTAGATAAAGTTTTCAGTATTTTCCAAAAATTATTAAAAGATTACGGAAATTCTGTGTCTGAATATCTTCAATCAAGTGAATATATACAAATTGAAGATATATTAGGTAGAAAAGAAAATAAAGATAATTTTATTCTAAAAACATTTTTTAAAATCTGTAATGAATCTAAAATATCTGAAACTTATGAATTTTTATCTCAAAAATCTCCTAAAGTTGTAACAGAATTTCAGAAAAATTTTCCAAGAAAAGATAAGGGAGATTTATCTATTGGTGACAAAATTAATATTATTTTGTATTATAAAGTAGCATTTAATGAGAAAAATGAAGAAATAAATGAACAAATAAATGAACAAATAAATGAAAAAATAAATGAAGCATTTTATATTATAAAATCTTCCATTGAAAGGGCATTAATTTCATATAAAGATAAACTTATGCAAAAATCTTCAGAAATATTGGATGATGAAAATTTGGATAAAACTAATTATGATGATATTAGTGAAATAGTTGACAAGATTCAAATTATTCAAAGTTCTGGTGAATTAAATTTCCCACCACTCGGTTCTGAAATTAAAGATAAGATAGATGGTATAGATAATGAAGATGGAATTAATATAGATACTGTATTTACAATTGATGGTCAAGATAAAATAATTGATGAATCTAAATTAGTAGAATTCAAAGATTATGATTTTATAACTTCAATTATAGAAAAAAATCATGGAACATTGCTATATGAAGGGACAAAAGTAATATTAAAACGAGAAATTACTGAGGGAGCAATAGCGACGGGTGAAATACTTTCTGAAGCAGCACAAGTAACTGCTGATGCTATTGCGAGTGGAATAGAAAGAGGTTCTGAAATAATTTCTGATATTACTGGAAGAGGTTCAGAAGTCGCTATAGAATTAGGGAATATTGGGAAAGAAAAAATTTCTTACGGATTAGATGTTGGATCAGAAAAAACAAGAGAAGGATTAATTCGAATAAAAGAAGCAAGTGTGAAAACTACACGGGAAGGAATTGATAAATTAATAGAAATGGTAGATTCAAATGTATCTATTTCCGAATTAAGATCAAAATTTTTAGATTTTTTAAGGAATATTACAAAGTTAAATTTAAAATTAGATAGAGATAATATTATAACTATTCCAAAAGAATTAATTTATGAATTATCCCAAAAATTAGGGGAAAAGTGGAAAGAATTTACCGATAAATTAGGTGATAGAATGTCTGTTTTAGATGAAGGATATGAGGTAGACTATCAAAGTGAAGAAGACCTTGAAGAGATCGCAAGAGAGGATGTACTACAAAATTTAGATCAACTATCCACCGAAGTGGATCAAAGAGAGAGAGTTGAAGGTGAGAGCGGAGATATGGACGTTGGTGGTGGAAGAAAAAGAAATAAAAGGACTAAAAAAATTAGATCAAGGAAATATCATCAATATGGGGGCGAAGTTGTAAAAATAGAAGATATAGATAAATATATTAAAGAAAGCGAAAAATTACAAGGAATGAAAGTAAATAGTGAAATTAAATTTAAAGATGATGAAGGAGATCTTGGCATAAATAAAGGATCAAGCGCAATAATAATTGGATGGAATGTTGATCCGGGGATTGATAAATTATCTGAAATTATAGGAAAATATAGATTACAAATTATAACTAAAAGAGATAATTTAAGAAAAAGTGACATAAAATATAAAATTAATGAAGGAGATAGTGATCCTTCAACAGAGGATGAGAATGGCAAGACTAAGGCAGATAGAAAGAATGATGAATTAGAAAAAAATGTAAATGAACTTGAAATTACAATACCAGATGATGTACTATCTGAGATTAAAGATTTAAGAGATAAAATTAATAAATCTAAAATTAAAATCAGTATAGAAAAAGATGGAAATCAAGAAGAAATAGAAATAGATAATATTATCGATAAATTAAAAAATATTGAAATAAATTATGAAAAACAAAATATAAAAGAAAAAAGAGCAAGTAAAAATAAAGTAGCACAACGTCCAAAAGATGAAGAAACAGGAGATCAAAAATCATATGAAGAGGAAGTCGAAAATTATTTAAAAAGTCAGAGAGGTAGTGAGAAATTTTTAAAAGGTGCGAAAATTACCGAAGATGAAACCATAGAATCATTAAAAAACAAAAAAATACAAAAAAGAGATGGTAGTTTTGAAGGAGGTATGTTTGAAGGAACAGTAAATAATATACCAATTGGAACAAGTATTCAGCAAATAAAAAAAATTGAAGAATCTGACATAGAAGGAAAAATAGTTGATGTATTACAAAAAATGTATGGATATAACTATGATATGCCTAAACCCGAAAATGAAGATCGTGGTAAGAAAACAGAGGAAATGATAAAAAATATACACTATACCGGATTAAAGGGTGAAATTACTCGTAAAGTAGATATAAAAGACAGTTTAAGAAATTTAAGAGTATTAATAAGTAGAATTAGATTAGGTAAATTTAAAGAAGGTGAAGAAAAAAGTGAAAAAATAAAAATTATAAAAGATTGGATGAAAACATATTATTGGGATTATAATATTATTCATTACTTTTTTAATGAATATATAAAGGATAAATATATACTCCCTGTACAAATTAAAAATGATATGAATTTATTATTTACAAAATCGATGAGAGATGTGATTAATACATTTTTATCCGATGAATTTAGTGAAGAATTATTTAATTCTGAATATAAAGAAAATTTTGTAAATATTGATAATAGTAATACTCGTAAATATGAAAGAGAGTTAAATAGTGTAGATGAAGAAGAGGGTGTATGGTTGGGTCGTCTTAACGAACTTTCGGGAGTTATTCCTAAAGAATCACAATCAGAACTGTTATCTTTACAGCAAGAAAAAAGGGAACTATTACCTAAAAAAAAACTTATTTATAAAGATTTAAGATTTCCTGAAACTTATTTTGAACCTGTTGAAGAAGGATCAGAATTAAAATATTTTGATATTTTTCTTGATTTACTGTTAAACGAAGAATATGGTATTATTGCAAATAGTATTAATTTATTTGGTTCGGGTAAAAGTTTGTATCCACAAAAATACGTTCAATGGATGGGTGGTCAAAATACTGAAAAAGGTGTTCAATCAGAATATGGTTATTTTGATATAGGAAAAAAAGAAAATGATGCCAGAGGAATAATGGTTCCACTTGAGTTATACAAAGATATAATAGATGATACATATTTCAGAGTATCTCCACCAGAATATAAAAAAGAAAAACAAGATAATAATGTTTTAATTTTTTTTACTGACAAACCATCAGATAGAATAAAATTAACTGGGAAAGCAACAGAGAAAAAAAGAAAGAAAAGAATTAAATATCAAGAAAATGAGATAAGAAACAAAGAATCATCTATATTAGAAATAAGAAAACAAATAGATGATTGTGTCAGAAACACAGAAAAAAGGAAAAAAGAATTAGATCGTCTTAATATTGAAAAAATGAATATGGAAAAAAAGTATGATTCTTTAATTAAAGAACAAGATGAAATTATATTTAATACTCTTGGATGTGCATTTATTTATGAACTCCCTCAAATAGTTATAAAATATATTGATAATTGTGTAGATTTAAATGAAGAGGGATTAATAATTGGAAGGATCCCATTTTACTGTGGTATTCAATATAAATCTATTTGTGATGGGACATTTGAAAATAGAGACATTTGCGAATGGTTCAGTCTAAAGATAGAAAAACGTGAAATTCCTAAATTAAATATGAAAGGAGAATTTGGAATATTACTAATTGATAAATTATTAAAAATGTTATCTAAAATGATCCCCCTTCAGAGTGATAATAATGTAAAATTTCCTTATTTTTTCAGATGTAAACATCCAAAATGTAATGAAATAGCAACATGGGGTTTAGAAAAATGTTGTATTGTTTGTAAATGTGAGAAACATGCTAGAGAAGAAAATGAAAAAATTGAAAAGTTAAATACTATTAAAGATGGAAAAAATAAAAGAAAAAAAAGTGAAATTGAAGAAAAAAATAGAATAATAACAGAAGAGAATATAAAATTAGAAGAACAAGGGAAGAATAAAAAACCATTGATAGAATATATACCACTTGAAGATCATGAGAAATTTGTAGAAATTATAAAATGGGGAAAGACTAAACAAGATAGAAATATTAAAAATTATCTTTTAGAATATAAAAGAAAAGTTATAGAAACTATTACAAGTAGAAATTTTAGTTATAATTGTATACATCCATTATTTGGTAATTTATTTGATTTCGATTTTAGCATGTTTAATGGTATTCTGGGAAATCCAGATTTTAAGAAATATTGGGAAGGCATTTCATTTAATAAGAAAAAGAAAGCAAAAATAGAGAAATATAAAAGTGAAAAAGAAAATTGTAATAAACAATTCAAACAACTGATGACATATGTTGAAAAGAAAAAAAAACAATTTGAACAATTACTAGAACAATTTTTTAAATTAAAACAAAGTTATGATGAACTTGAATTAGAAAATAAAAAACTACGCCAAAAAGGAGGTGGTAAAAATATAAGGAAAAATAAAAGGACATTAAAAAGAAAAAAAAGATATATTCATGGTGGAGGAAAATCATTACTAGATATTGCAGAAAAAAGTAAGGAAGTATTTAACGAATTAGAAATAATTGATTTCGATGCGCCGGGTTTAGAATATGAAACAGTATTTACAAATTTAGAAAATTTATTCATTAGTATTATAAATAATTTTGTGATTGATTTTGAATCCGATATAAACAAAAATTTAGATGAAACAATGAAATATAATTATAATAAAATAACTGATTCATTTATATCTTTTAATTTAAGCAGTAGTGATATTAAAGAAATAGAATTGAATTTAATTGAAAAAGACAATAATAAATTTAAACAAAAATTAAAAAAAATTTTGAAAAAGAAAGATAAAAGTCAGAAACAAATAAGAAAGTATCTTGCATCAATTAATATTACGCCAACTGATGAAAAAGTAAATGAAAAATTTTTAAGTAAATTAGAAGATTCAATGGATGGGCAATTTAATTTAGTTACATTTTCAAATATAGCATATAATTTTAAAAATATAATAGAAATATTTGATGCTCATGATTCAATTGATAAGAATATATTAAATATGCGTATTGAAGATTTAATAAATAAATGTAATGAAACATTTGAAGAATTAAATGATATTGAAATTGACAGCTTTGTAAGTAAGTCTGGTGAAGAATACGGTCCTAAAATATATGATGACTTGAATTTTAATAAAGGATTATTTGATTCGCGTCAATATCCTATAATATTAAAAAAAAATACTGATATTACATTGGTTAATTTATTGAATGATATTAATATTAGGGATTTAGTTAATAATCGTTATATTAATTTTGATAAATTTGTGGAAATAATTTCAAAAAAATATATAAATTTGAATAGTAGATATGTAACTAAACTCTTTAATTATAAAAAAATATTTAATAGTGTTCTATTAACTTTATTAAAAATTTGTTCTTTTAAAATTAAAGAAATATATAAAAATATATTTGAGCATAATATTTTAAATAATTCAGAGGCATCCGAGTCATTTTCAATTTTTATATTTAAATTTATTAATGAAGTAGGGGATAAAAATAACATTAATATATCTTGGGTACTAGATTTTCAGAAATTTTTTTATTATTATTATGAGTATTTAAATAATATTTTAAATACTATTTCTGACACAGTACAGGGATCACAAGAGGCAGATTATTCTAAAAAAGCAGGTGATCATTATCAACTAATAAAAAACAATTTGGAAATTATTGGATATAATAAAGAAAATAAGAAGATAATGGTAAAAAAATTAAATGAGGAAGAAAAAGAAAAGAATTATGAGATTGATGAGGAATTTCAAATTCAAATAGATTTACCAGATTCTTATTTTGAGACGGATGAAAAAATGTTTACCAACGATGATGTTCCATTAAAAAAATTTAAAACAAGTTCTATAGATACGAAAGAATTTATAAATAAACTCATTGAGAATGAAAAAAAAACAGATGAAAGAGAATTAGTTGGGGATAGTACAAATGAATTTGAAAAAACAGTTGTGAAATCTTTAACAGAATTTGTTAAAAATAGATTAAATATTTCAGATTTCATAAAATTATTTACACCAAATATGAAAAAAAAAAATTATTTGAGTGAATTAATAATTCCATCTGAATTAGTTCAAGAATATTTGGAAAAGAAAAGTAAAAATTCTGATAAAGGAAAAAGAAAAAATTTAAATGAAGTATGGAAAAAATTGACAGAAAATTTCATAATACAAAAAAATATTGAAGAAGAAGAAGGCGACCTTGAAAGAAAAGGATTAGTATCGGAATCAGAAAGCACAGGTGGGGGGAAAAAGAAAATAAAAACACTAAAAAATAAAAATCAGATAGGAGGTACTGGAAATGATAATGATGAATCGACAAGATTTATAAATATAATAGAAAAATTAAATTTAGATTCTGATAATTATACAACAAATAAAAGAAGTCTTAGTGATCAAATGAATAAGCAAATAGATGATGAATTTAGAGGGGAAACATTAAATCAAAAAGGGAGAGCATATTATAAAGCTAAATTATTACTTAGATTACCTATTATTCCACTAATTTGGCACAAATTGCGATTTAAATCAGGTGTGCCTGATTTAAAATTAATGAGAAGCAGAGTGGCAAATACATTCAATAGAAATTATCGGAAAAAAATAAAAAAATTTACAGGTAATATAAATGAAATTATAACAAGTTTAGATGAAGTAACATTAATTAATGATAAAAATAAAGAAAAATCAGCAGTTATTGAAATAAGTAAATTATATGAAAAGAAAGAAAATGATAAACAAAAATCTATAGATAAATTTAATACAACGTGGAAGCAAGAAATTAAAGAAACAGTAAAGAATATGCCATTTGATTTTATAATAGAATATATAAATGAAGAATATGAAGATATTATGAGAGATTTATCATTAGATAGTAGAGCACCTGTTATTTTAACAGATTCTGAGAAAGTAACGGCTATAGATTTATTTATTAAAAAGGAATTAGATGATTTACAAATTATACGTGAGGGAAAAATTGAATTTAATGATGATATTTTAGAAAAAATAAGAGAATTAAGGGAAATAGTTGAAGAAGAAACAAGATTAAAAAAAATAGAAAAAGGAGAAATAACTGAAGAAGAAAAAGAAAAAATAGAAAATAACCGGGAAGAAAAAAAAAAAATAATTGCAGGTATTAATAGTAAAAACACATTAGAAGCAATTCAAAATGCCGAAAAAAAAGACACTCTACATGAAAATATAAAAAAAGAAATACAAGAAAAAGAAGATAGAATATCATATAATGATTTTTGGGAAGATGAAGAACAAACTAGAGAAATACCACATAAACTAATAGAATCTACAGATTTATTTTCATATATAGGTAATTTATCTGGAGAATGGAAAAATAAAATTTATAATCCAATAAGAGAGTTTGATTCATTAGGGGCGAGATATAAATCTAGTATAAAAGAAGCAGAAAATATTGAAGTTACTAAAAAAATTATGGGAACACCTGAAGCAAAATATTTTAAAAATAATAAATCTTTTATAGGAATAATAGGACAACAAAAAAATTTAAGAGTAATTGATTATGTTGAATATAAGATTTATAATAAATCGTTTAATCTAATAAGAAATTTAAGAAAAATTATTAATAGAATAAGGGGAAATATTGATGATTATTTTAATGAAAATATAGATAAAAATATATTAAGAGATAAAATAACTGTCGAAAAAAGAACAGAATTAAAGACAATTATCAAAAATTATATATATATTCTTGTAAATAATGAAGAACTATTTAGATCACATTATATACAATATATTGATAAACTTGTAGATAGTATGAAAGATTTTACAACAGGATATATTATTATAGATCATTTACTATTAAAAGAATTTATAATTTATTATGCGAATTATTATTCTCAAAATGAATCTTTAATTAAAGAACTTATTAGTGAGAGTAATATTAAAATTGAAAAAGATAGTACTTTAACAAAAATAGCAGATTCATTAAAGAAATCTACTGGATTAGTTGTAAAAAAATTAAAAGAACATGATTTAAAACATAGAATTTTTGATATTAAAAAGAATCATGGTATAACAATAAATGATTTTATTGTTTTGAGTATTAATAAAAGTATTTTAAATAATTTAATTAATGACTTAAAATTAGATGAAAGGGAAACAATGAATCTTAATATTGTTATTGAAGAAATTGCAAAATATGTTAATGAAGAAATAGAAAGAAATAATTTAAAAAAAGAAAATCGAAAAAAACTCTTGGAAAAATTCAAAAATTTAAAAAAGAAAAAAGATTTAAAAGAAAAAAGTGATTTAACAAAAAAGAAAACAGAAAATTTAGTTGAATCTTTAAAAGATAAAGGAATTGATCCTGAAAAATTAAAATTAGTTGATGAGATAAATCGGATTAGAGATGAAGAAAGTAAAAGATCAGAAGAATTAATTTCAAAATATGAAAATGAATTAGAATTAGATAATGAAAAAATAGATGAATTAATTAAAGAAAAAGAATCAAATGAAAATAATATTGGAGAACTTATTAAATTAATAAATAAAAATAGACAATCTAGGGCAGAAGTTTCTGAGAAAGCAAGAGAATTATTAGTTGATAAATTAACCAAATTAAAACAGAAAAAACAAATAAATGATAATATTTTAGAAGAACTCACAATTAAAAATGAAAAAATGAATTTAGCAATAACTAAATTAAAAAAAGATCACTCCAAAAGATTAAAAGAATTAAGAGAGATAAATAGTGTAAAACAAAGTCTTGCCGAAGAAAAAGATAAAATAGAAAAAATGAAATTAAGGATGGAATTAACAGAAAATAAATTAAAAAATAAACAAGAAAGATTATTATCACGTGAAAAAACAATTAAAAAAAATGAAAGAGATCTGAAAAAAAGAACACATCGTAAAAAAGAAAAATTACCCATTGATCGATCAAATAATAAAAAAACTAAAAAGAAAAAGAAAAAGAAACAAAGTTTTTTTACTAAAATAATAAATAGTTTAAATTAATTTTTAAAAATATATTAATTTTGTATGGAAATAAATAAATTTACTAATTTTTTTTTAGATACTTCTTCTGATATAACAAGAGAAGCATATAAACCAAAAAATACAGATTTGAAGCAAAAACCAGTTAATCGTTTTGAAACAGATATTATTTTAAATTCGAAAGAATCATTTGATTCCAATAATAAAAAGTTGAATGATTTACAAGATGAAATATCACAATTAAAGCAGAAACTTAAAACAATTTATGAAAAAGAAGAAGAAATTTATAAACTAAAATTAGAAATAGATACATTAAAAAAAGATAATTCTAGAAATGAATTATTATCTTCTGAAATATCTTCATTAAAAAATGAAAATAAGAATTTAAGAAATGAATTAGATAAAATTCATTTAGAAATGATAAATTATGAAAAAATAAAACAAGAAAATAAAATGTTAAAACAACAACAAAGTAATAAAAAAGAAGATAAAGATGAAAATGAAGATAAAGATGAAAATGAAGATAAAGATATAATAATTCAAGAAATAAATACAGAAAGTATTAATTCTAAAAATGAAAAAATTGACATTGACGTTGATAAATTAAAGAACATTTTATTTAATCGTCTTAAAACATATCATGAAAAACATATAGAAGAATTAATAAATGAATATGATTTACACAACAAGCAAACAATCGATAAAACTATGATGGAAAAATTATTATTAAAGGCAATTCATATTTAAATATGTACTATAATATAATATGAAAGAATGGGTCTCACCTATTCCAAAAAAAGTCCATTTAATATGGATTGGTGGAGAACCACCCGATTATTTAAATTTATTTTTAGAATCATTTAAAAAAAATATGTCTGATTTTGATATCAAGGTATGGGGGAATAAAGAATTAAATAAAAAACATTTCCCGATAACATGGGAATATATAAAAAAAGCAAAAAAATACCAAGGGAAACCTATGAGAGAAGATAAAGATCTTGGTGGTCACATTTTATATAATATAAAAGGGGAACCTTATTTACATTCGAAATGGGCTCAAATTACAGATTTAATGCGTTTAGAGATA
>MDSZ01048117.1_pt1 | contig 12608 bp, 11 predicted proteins | sample 811201 | NCBI WGS metagenome assembly MDSZ01 (sample SAMN05326647, study PRJNA326480) | marine metagenome | isolation source: seawater | place: Indian Ocean: North | collected 2010
TAATTATTTTTTCTTGTTTTTTTGTAAAACCTGTAGTTCCAATTACAACTCTTTTTTTTTGTTTTGATGCAATTTTTAAAACTTCCAAAGTGCATTTTGGCACTGTAAAATCTATTATTACGTTTGCTTTTCTAAAAGCATCTGGAGTGTTAAGTGTTGGTTTAATTCCTTTAACTTTTTTTTTTATTTCTCTACTTTCAGTCAAGGAAACTAATTTAAAGCTTTTATTAGATATTGACGAATTAATGAGTTTTTGACCCATCCGCCCCATACACCCAGTAATTGCTAAGTTAATTTTTTTCATTATTTAATTAAACAGGTAAATAATTACAATAATAACAAGTACAATTATAGTCCAAATAGAAAGATTTTTAATAAAATATTTAAGTTTACTATTTGTTGATAAAAATGCAGGTAAGATTAAAGCTAATACTGCAATTAAAAATATCGCAGACATTATTTGATCAGTATCCATTTATATTACGAACTTCTCCAAAATTTTTTTGCTTTTTCAAAAAAACTTTTAATTACTGGATCAGGCTTATTGATTTCAATTTGATTAAATTCTTCAAGTAATTCCTTTTGCTTTTTTGATAGTGCAGTTGGAACTTGAGTAACAACCCTAATATACAAGTCTCCAAATAAACTTCTTCTTAATACTGGCATGCCTTTACCTCTGAGCCTAAATTGCTTTCCGTATTGAGTACCAGCTGGGATCTTTATTTTTGACTTTCCGCCGTCAATCGATGGTACTTCTACTGTTGTCCCTAAAGCTGCATCTGAGAACGTAATTGGAAGTTCGTAATATAAATTTTCCTCTGATCTTTTAAAAATATTATGATTATCAATAGATATGAATAAATATAGATCTCCATTTGATCCACCTTTCGTTCCAGCCTCACCCTTGCCAGACAATCTTATTCTAGTTCCATCGTCCACGCCCTTAGGAATTTTAACTGTAACATTTTCATTACCTTGAATTTTACCGTTTCCACTGCAGTTTTTACATGGGTTTCCTATTGTCTCACCATACCCACTACACTGAGGACAAGTTTGTTGAATTGTGAAGAAACCTTGGTTGGTTCTGACTTTTCCTTTTCCTGAACAATATCCGCATTTAACTGGCTTAGATCCTTTTGCAGCTCCAGATCCTGTGCACGATGAACATTTTTTATAAGTAGTATACTTAATATTTCTTTCTAGACCTTTGTAAGCCTCTTCCAAACTTATATTTACATCATACCTTAAATCGTTTCCTCTATTACCCGATCGTCTGGATGAACCACCACTTCCAAAATCTCCAAAAAAATCTTCGAATATGTCAGAAAATGATGAGGTATCAAATCCACCAAACCCTTGACCTGCGCCTCCTGCTCCTTCAAAAGCCGCATGTCCAAATTGGTCATAGTTTGTTTTTCTCTTATCGTCAGAAAGAATGTGGTAGGCTTCACTCGCTTCTTTAAATTTTTCTTCTGAGTTCTTGTCGCCTTTAGTTTTATCTGGATGGTACTTTAGTGCTAATTTTCTATATGCTTTTTTAATTTCGTCTTTGGATGCTGATCTGGTTACACCTAAGACATCATAATAATCTCTTTTAGCCACAGGACGTCTCCTTAGTTAATTTTCTTAGGCGCTTTTTTCTTTGTCTTCTTTTACGTCTTCGAAATCTGCATCGACTACATTTTCTTTATCTTTGCTATCTTCTTTATTTTTTGGGTCTCCAGGTTTACCTGTTTGGCCCTGATCTTTTTGTTGACTTTTATAAACTGCTTCACCTAATTTCATCGATACTTGAACTAAATTTTGAGTTTTCTTTTTTACATCTTCAGTATCTGTTCCTTTTAAGGCATTTCTTAAATCTGATATCCCATTTTCAATAGCTTTTTTTTCTTCCTCAGAAATTTTATCGCCATGTTCTTTCAAACTCTTCTCTGTTGAAAAAATAAGGCTATCCGCTTGGTTTCTTGCATCTACGTTTTCCCTAGCTTTTTTGTCAGCCTCTTTATTGGCTTCTGCGTCTTTAACCATTTTTTGTATTTCTTCTTCGGACAATCCACCTGATGCCTGGATTTGTATTTTCTGCTCTTTTCCAGTCCCCTTATCTTTCGCAGAGACATTAACTATACCGTTAGCATCTATATCAAACGTTACTTCTATTTGAGGCGTTCCTCTAGATGCTGGCGGAATACCAACTAACTCAAAGTTTCCTAACATTTTATTATCTTTTGCCATTTCTCTTTCACCTTGCAGAACTCTGATAGAAACTGCAGGTTGATTGTCTTCAGCTGTTGAGAAAACCTGACTTTTTTTAGTAGGTATCGTAGTATTTTTTTCTATAAGTTTTGTAGAGACACCTCCCAATGTTTCAATACCGAGAGAGAGAGGAGTTACATCTAAAAGCAAAACATCTTTAACATCACCTTGGAGAACGCCAGCCTGTATAGCTGCGCCCATTGCTACAACTTCATCTGGATTAACACTTTTGTTTGGATCTTTGCCAAAAAAGTTTTTTACAGTTTCAATAACTTTTGGCATTCTAGTCATTCCTCCAACGAGAACAACTTCATTAATTTCTGCCGCAGAAAATCCAGAGTCTTTTAAAGCTGTTTTACAAGGAGCTAAAGTTCTCTCAATAAGTTTTTCAACTAAAGCTTCAAGCTTAGCTCTAGTGAATTTTAGATTAACATGCTTTGGTCCAGTTTTATCAGCTGTAATAAAAGGCAAGTTGATTTCTGTTTGAGTTGCAGACGAAAGTTCTATTTTTGCTTTCTCTGCAGCTTCTTTTAATCTTTGTAAAGCTAACTTGTCAGTTTTCAGATCAATTCCATTGTCTTTTTTAAACTCGCTAACTAAATATTCAACTATGGCATCGTCAAAATCTTCTCCTCCAAGAAATGTATCTCCGTTTGTAGATTTTACTTCGAAAACTCCATCTCCAATTTCTAAAATGGAGACATCAAAAGTTCCGCCACCAAGATCATAAACAGCAATTTTTTTTCCACCTTTTTTGTCGAGACCATATGCTAATGATGCAGCTGTTGGTTCATTGATAATTCTTAAAACTTCTAAACCCGCAATTTTTCCTGCATCTTTTGTTGCTTGTCTTTGTGAGTCATTAAAATATGCTGGAACTGTTATAACTGCTTTGGAAACTGTTTGACCTAAATATTTTTCTGCAGTTTCTTTCATTTTTTGAAGAACAAAAGCAGAGATTTGTGATGGAGAATATTTTTTTCCTTTACCTTCAACCCAAGCATCACCATTATCAGATTTTATAATTTTATAAGGTACTCTAGTTATATCTTTTTGGACTGCATTTCCGTCAAATTTTCTTCCTATTAACCTTTTTACAGCGAAAACGGTATCATTCGGATTAGTAACCGCCTGTCTTTTAGCAGATTGTCCAACTAATTTTTCTTCATTCTCTAAAAACGCGACTACCGATGGAGTAGTTCTTGCTCCTTCGGCATTTTCTAAAACTTTAGCTTGAGAACCATCCATGATAGCAACACATGAATTTGTCGTTCCAAGATCTATTCCTATAACTCTACTCATTGTTTTTTCCGTTTGTTATTTGATATATGGGTGTTATTTTTCTTTCTACAAGACATAGAATGCTATTTTTTTTCATCATTTTTATCCTTTTTTTGGCTATTTTTTTTAGACACAGCAACAAAAGACGGTCTTAGCAATCTATCTTTTAACATATACCCTGCCTGTATCTCTTGTAGTACTATTCCTGGTTCTTTAGTATTATCTTCAATTTCAAGCATAGCTTGATGGCAGTTAGGATCAAATTTTTCATTTAAGCAATTTATTTTTTTGATATTATTTTTTTCAAAGATAGATAATAAGTCTTTTTCTATAACTTCGATATTTTTTAAAAACTTATCTAAGTCCTTGCTTTTTTTTAAACTCTCATCATTTTTAATAGATTGATGCGCTCTTTGAAGATTGTCTAATATTGCCAGTGTTTCTTTAGCAAAACTGAATCCTCCATATTCAAAAGCATCTTTGATCTCTTTTTCAGACCTTCTTCTTTGATTTTCTGTTTCAGCTAAAGCTCTTAAAAGCTTTTCTTCTGTTGCTTTTAATTTATCTTCCAATGATACTTCATCATTATTTGTGCTTTCAGCTTCAGTTTTTTTAATATTTTTATCCTTCTCTTTTTCCATACTTGGTATATAGGGTTAAAAAATTTAATTACTAGGTATAAATGAAAAAAATTAAACAAATTTTAATAGGTACACATAATAAAGGAAAATTTAAGGAATTAAGTTATTTGTTACCAAAAAATTTAAAGAAATTATCACCTATTAACTTAAGAATAAAAAGCCCAAAAGAAACAGGAAATTCTTTTAAGGCTAACTCAGAATTAAAAGCTAGCTATTTTTTTAAAAAAACGGGACTTCCCTCGTTGTCAGATGACTCTGGATTATGTATTGAAGAATTAAATAATAAACCAGGTATTCATTCCTCAAGATGGGCAAAAAGAAACGGAGGTTTTAATTCAGCAATGAGAAAAATTATTAAACTTTTAAAAAATAAAAGCACCAAAGCCAAATTTGTTTGTTCATTGACGTTTCAAATAGACGAAAGTAAAAAAATTACTGTCCAGGGAGAAATTAAAGGCAATATCTCTTTTAAAGTTCTTGGTAATAAAGGATTCGGTTATGACTCTATTTTTATTCCTAAAGGTTTTAAAAAAACTTTTGGTGAAATGAATCAAAAAAAAAAATTATTTTTAGATCACAGATACATTGCCTTTAAGAAGTTAATAAAAAGAACTACTGTTCTATGAACTTTTTCTTAAAAGTTTTATAAATTTTTAAATTTTGATTTACACTTCTATCTTTAAATTGAAAAGTACCGATTTTACCCTTGATTTTTTCTTTTATAAAAAAGTCATTTATAGAATTGATCCCTTTGTTTTTGTTCCAAACGTAATAAATTAGACCTAAAGCATCATATGCAAGAATTGTAATTTCATTAGGTTTTTCATTAAAAGTTTTAAAATACTTTTCGTTGTATCTTTTAAATTGTTTTAGATCGACCGAGGGAAAATATAAATTTTTGATAGTATTTTCATAAAATAAACTCTCATCGAACCATTGATTTACAGTAGTAAACAAAACGCTTTTATCATCAACATCGGAAAAAGCTAGAGATGTGAGAACACTTTTTAGGCTACTTCCAAAATCTATAATTATGACAGAGTCAAATTTTACCTCACCAAGTGTATAAAGTTGTTCTAATTTATCCAATTCTCTCTTTGATTGATCATCGTCTTTATCTTGTAACAACTTTTTTCTAAATTCTAAATTTCTTTTCCTCTGACTGTAATTTGTAAGTTTTTCTATTTCGCCAGTTAGAATTTTAGGATCAGGACTATATTTAAAAATTTTATAATTTTTTAACTTACTTGATTTAACCTTCTTTTCTATAAAAGCTTCGTATTCGTTTCTTGGAAACATTATTATTGTCTTTTTTTTGTTTTCTTTTTCTATAAAATCCCCAATAGCTTTAATTTGTGACTCAAGGCTTATACCAATATTAATTACATTTTTTGAAATTTGCGGTTTTAGATTTGATAGCGATATAAATATTAAATCTCTGTAATTATTTAATTCCCCACTTAAAGATGAGTCCATAGGTCCAATAATTACTTTTACTCCTTTCTGGGCAATTTCTTTTATAGCTAAATTAAGTTTATCTTTATCATCTGACCCACTATCTCTAGGAATGATTTTTATATTTTCATCATTTATTTCATCAAGGGCTAATTGTGTTGATAATAATAAAGACTCTCCAAGATTTCTGTAATCACCAGAAAAAGGCGCCAATAAACCTATCTTGAGCCCTTCATTTTTTTCATCTGCAATTAAATTAGTATTAAATAAAACTAAAATATAAGATAAAAATGTAATAATTATTTTAATCATTATTATTTATGAATTCTTTTTCTCCAGGATTATACATTGTCTCAACACCTATTGGAAACCTTGATGATATAACACTTAGGTCATTGGAAGTATTGAAAAATTCAGACATAATTTTATGTGAGGACACGAGAAGAACTTTAAAGTTATTAAATCATTTTAATATTAAAAGTAAATTAATTTCTTATCATAAGTTTAACGAAACAAAAGAACTAAAGCTTATAATTCAACATTTAAAAGAGGGCAAAATTTTGTCCCTTGTTTCAGATGCTGGAACACCAACACTTTCTGACCCTGGAATGATTTTAGTAAGAAAATGTGTAGAAAATCATATTAAGATTTTTCCAATTCCTGGTCCATCTTCAATTACTGCATCTATGAGTATTTCAGGATTTGATGATCAATTTTTATTCTACGGCTTTTTACCAAAAAAGGAACTTGAATTGAATAGAGTTTTGAAAAAAATAAAAGATTATAATTATTCACTAATCTTTTTTGTTCCAGGTATCAAAATAAATTTTTACTTGAATATTTTTAAAAATTTTTTTTACGATAGGGATATTTTAATAGCTAGAGAAATATCAAAAGTTCATGAAACATTTTATAGAGACTCAGTCAAATCAATCGAGCCTTTTAAAGCAACTTTAAAAGGAGAGCTCACCATTGTAATTTCTAAAAAATATAATAATAATGAGAAAATAAGCGATGAAGAAATTAAAAAACTGTCAATCAAGTATCTTAAAAAGTATAGTTTAAAAGATGCAGTTAATTTAATTTCCAAAAAGGAAAAATTGTCAAAAAAAAAGGTGTATACAATTTGTTTAAAATTAAAAAAACGATGAATAAACTCATTAAAATATTTACCTTATTGTTTTTTCTTACAAGCTGTGCTTCTACAAATCTTGGTACTTTTGGCAAAGGTGTAACAATTGGTTTTGATCCAAGAACAGTTGGTATGCAAATCGACGATACGATAATGCAAAAAAATTTGGTAGGAAGATTGACTTTAACAGAAAAAAAATACTTTTTATCAATTCAGGTTGAAGTGCTTGATGGAAGGATATTCTTAACAGGAAAAGTCAAAGATCCTGAAGAAAAAATTAAAATAACAAAATTAGCATGGGAAACCAAAGGAGTAAGGTCAGTTAAAAATGCTATAGAAATTAAAGGTAATTCAAATTTTAAAAGCACCACTAAAGACATTTTCATCACATCTCAATTAAGAGCAGCTATGATTTTAAACAGAATTATAAAATCAAACAATTACACTCTTGAGACAATAAATCAAAAAATTTATATATTTGGCATTGCGATGGACGATGAAGAAAAAAAAGAAGTTGTAAATGAAGCTAATAAGATATTCGATGTTACGGAAGTAATTCCAACTATTTATCTTGTTTCTGATTTAAGTAGAAATAAAAATTAAATTTTGTAGTCAATTATTTCAGCTGAGTATGCAGCAACTGAAGCTAAATTTAATATATCATTTGGAGAGGATCTGAGAGGAGCTATCTCAATTGGCAATCCCAATCCAATTAAAAGTGGGCCAATTGTTTTTGCTCCACCTATAGTTTTCATAAGTTTTGTAGATATTGCTGCGCTGTGAAGCGCTGGCATGATCAAAATATTAGCGTTACCGACTATCTTCGAAAATGGGTAAGTATTTTTATATTTTGGATTTAAAGCTACATCTGGTTGCATTTCACCGTCATAATCAAAGTCTACTTTTTGACTTTTTAAAATTTCGATGGCCTCTCTAACATGTTTTGTATTTCTAGAAGTGGGTTTACCGAATGTTGAATGTGATAAGAAAGCTACCTTTGGATCAAACCCAAATAATCTTGCCACTCTTACACTTGATTTTGCAATTTTCGTTAAATTTTCTGCTGAAGGAAAGTCGTTAACTTGTGTATCAGCAATAAATATAGTTTTTTTTGGTGTAACCAACATATTGAGACCAAATAAGATTTCACCAGGTCTTGCATCAACCACCTTTTTTAGACTTTCAATTGATGCTGCATAATGTCTGATATTTCCAGTTACCATTGCATCTGCATCTCCACATTCAACCATCGAAGAACCCCAAATAATCCTGTCATTTCTTATTAATCTGTCAACATCTCTTTCTAGAAGGCCTTTCCTTTGTAATTTTGAGTACAATCTTTTTGAATACAATTCTCTTTTTTCTTTGTTGGTTGAGTTGACAATTTTAATTTTATAATTTTCGTCTAACCCAATCTCTTTTAATTGCTCTTTAACTCTTTTTTCATTTCCAATAACAATTGGAGTTCCCAATCGACTATTTTTATATGCGACCGCTGCTTTTAGCATATTTTCATCTTCTCCTTCAGCAAAAACAATAGTTTTAGGTTTCTTTTTAATTTTTGCATTTATTCCTTGCATAATACTCATTGAAGGATCGAGTCTATTAGCCAGTTCATCTTTATATGCCTCTATATCTAAAATTTTTTTTCTTGCCACTCCACTTTTCATTGCAGCTTCAGCGACAGCAGCGGGTATTCTACTAATTAATCTAGGATCAAAAGTTGATGGAATTATATATTTTTTTCCGTAATGAGGTCTTTCACCACCGTAAGCATTTACCACTTCATCTGGAACTTCTTCTCGTGCTAGTGCAGCAATGGCTTTTGCAGCAGCTATTTTCATTTCTTCATTTATTTCTTTTGCTCTTACATCGAGCGCTCCTCTAAAGATATAAGGAAATCCAATAAGATTGTTAACTTGGTTAGGATAATCTGATCTTCCCGTAGCAACTATAGCATCTGATCTAACTTCCTCAACAAGCTCAGGCTTAATTTCTGGATCTGGGTTAGCACATGCAAAAATGATTGGAGATTTGGCCATAGATTTTACCATGTCTTTTGTAAGCACGTCTTTCGCAGATAATCCTAAAAAAACGTCCGCACTCTTAATTGCATCAGCTAAAGTTCTGTGTTTTGTTTCTATTGCATGTGCAGATTTAAATTGGTCAATATTTTTTCTCCCTTTGTATATAACTCCAGATCTATCACACATGATTATGTTTTCAGGTTTCACGCCAGAAAGCTTGAATAAGTTTGAGCAGGCTATTGCCGATGCTCCTGCCCCATTAACAACTATTTTTACTTTTTCAATTTTTTTTTTGGAAATATCTAATGCATTTAATAAAGCAGCCGTTGTTATTATTGCAGTTCCATGTTGGTCATCGTGAAATACTGGTATGTCTAAAATTTCTTTTAATTTTTGTTCAATTATAAAGCAGTCCGGTGCAGCAATATCTTCTAAATTTATACCGCCAAAGGTATTCCCAATATTTTTTATAGTATTTATTATCTCATTTGTATCTGAGCTCTCTACTTCAATGTCAATGGAGTCGATATCTGCAAACCTCTTAAACAGTACCGCCTTTCCTTCCATTACTGGTTTTGAAGCAATCGCTCCCAGGTTTCCTAGTCCTAAAATTGAAGAACCGTTGCTTATGACTGCAACCAAATTACCTTTGCTGGTGTAATCATAGGCAGTCTCAGGGTTTTTCGCTATTTCTTTGACTGGAACTGCTACCCCAGGCGAATAAGCTAATGATAAGTCTCTTTTAGTTGTTAGTGATTTTGATGAATTGATCTCAATTTTGCCAGACTTTCCTCTAATATGAAAGTCTAATGCTTCTTTATCACTATAATGATCTATATTAGATTTTTTTGTCATTAATTTTGAGTATGTAATATAAAATAGTTAAAATCATTAATAATTTAGTTTTTTTTAAGGCAAATATTATGAACTTGTTATCTTCAACATCTGTTTTTAGCTTTTATACATTAGCTAGTAGGTTTTTAGGATATTTTCGGGATATATTGATTGCTGTATTTTTGGGTGCGTCCATTTATGCTGATGCTTTTTTTGTGGCATTCCGAATTCCAAATACATTTAGAAGATTATTTGCAGAAGGTGTTTTTAATGCAGCATTTATTCCAAGTTATACATCAGAAAACTTAAAGAGAAAAGAAGATGGAAAAAAATTTGCAGATGAGGTTTTGAACCTATTAATTGTTATACTTTTACTAATTGTTTTCTTAGTAGAAATTTTTACACCTTTTTTTGTATATATAATTGCACCAGGATTTTATGAAGATGTTGAGAAATTTAATTTATCAATAGAGTTAACAAGAATAACTTTTCCATTTTTACTTTTTGTAAGTTTGTCATCATTTTTTGCAGCAATTTTAAATTCTTATAATAAATTTGCAGCAGGTGCAGCAGCACCTATAATTTTAAATATTTTTTTAATCTTTAGTTTATTTATCTCATATTTTTTAGACCTAGACTTTGTTTTAAATCTTTCTTACGCAGTTTCGTTAGCTGGTTTTTTTCAATTATTATTTTTGATTTATTTTAGTAAAAGATATTATTTTCCTTCTATAAATTTTAGAATTAAAATAACTGAAAAGGTAAAATTTTTTTTAAACAAACTACTACCGAGTATTTTTTCTTCAGGAGTTACACAAATTAATATATTGGTTGGAACAATAATTGCTTCTTTTGAAGCAGGTGCAGTTTCATATCTGTATTATGCTGATAGAATATATCAGATTAATCTTGCTATAGCTGGCATAGCAGTAGGTACAGTTGCTCTACCAGAATTAGCAAAAACATTAAAACTTAGAAAGCTTGATGAGGCAAGTAAAGTTCAGAATAAGTCCATAGAATTGTGTTTATTATTATCTATCCCAGCATGTTTTGGTCTAATAATTGCATCTGAAGAGATTACTAATGCCTTGTTTGGTTATGGTTCGTTTTCAAAAGGAGATGTTGAACTGACCGCAAAAGCTTTAATTTATTTTGGATATGGTGTTCCCGCATTTGCTCTAATTAAAGTTTTATCAAATTTTTTCTTTGCTAGGGATAACACAAAGTTACCTTTTTATATTTCATTTTTAAGTGTAGTTCTAAACGTTTCAATTTCCCTAATTTTTTTTGAAAGAGTTGGTTTTTTAATTATACCTTTGGCAACTTCTATAGCCACTTGGACGGCAGTATTTATATATTTAGTTTTGTTGTCAAAACACGATTATTTTAAATTTAAGACATTTTTAATAGTCAATGTTATTAAAATAATTACCTCAGCTTTAATTATGGTTCTATTTTTACATTTTGGTATTAATTTTTTTGAGGATAACCTAATTTATGACAATTATTATAAGTCTTTTTATCTTATAATGCTTATAGTTTTTGCTGCAATAATTTTTTTGATAATTTCAAATTTATTGGGAGTTTTAAAAATTAAAAATTTTAAGACAAATTAACATGAAAGAAGAAAAATTAGTTTTTTCAGGAGTGCAACCATCAGGAAACCTTCATCTGGGTAATTATTTAGGAGCATTAAAAAAATTTGTTTCTTTGCAAAAAAATACTAAATGTATTTATTGTGTAGTTGATTTACATGCTATAACTGTTTTTCAAGATCCAAAAGAGTTAAAAGAAAATATAATTGAAACTATAGCTGGTTTTACTGCCACTGGGTTAGATCATAAAAAAAGCATTATCTTTAATCAATCCTCAGTCAGTGGACACGCGGAGCTTGCGTGGATTTTGAACTGTGTGTCTCGTATAGGTTGGTTGAATAGGATGACTCAGTTTAAAGACAAAGCTGGAAAAAATAAAGAAAAGGCAAGTGTAGGATTGTATATTTATCCGAATCTTATGGCTGCTGATATTCTTTTATACAAGGCTACGCATGTTCCAGTAGGAGCTGATCAAAAACAACATCTAGAATTGTGTAGAGACATCGCTCAAAGATTTAATACTGATTTTAAAAATAACTTTTTCCCTTTGCCCGAACCTTTGATACAAAAAAATATTTCTCGTGTAATGAGTCTAAGGGATGGAACTAAAAAAATGAGCAAATCTGATGAGTCTAGTTACTCTAGAATTGACTTAAAAGACTCTCCAGATGAGATAGAAAAAAAAATAAAAAAAGCTAAAACAGACTCTCTACCTATTCCTGATAATTTAAAAGATTTACAAGAAAAACCTGAGTCCTTAAATCTTGTAAATATTTATTCCGATTTGATAGAAAAAAACCCTGAAAAGGTAATAGAAGAAATAAAAGGCAAGGATTATTCATTTTTAAAAAAAAAATTGACTGAAACTTTGGTCGATAAGATATGTCCTATTGGACTTGAAATAAAAAAGCTTATGAATGATAAGAGTTATTTAGAAAAAATTCTTAAAGATGGCAGGGAAAAAGCGGGATCTATTGCTGAACACAACCTTAAGGAGATAAAGAATATCGTGGGTTTTCTCTAGATTTAAATATGTTATAAAGTTTTATGATTCAAACAGAACAGACACCTAATCCTAACTCAATAAGATTTCTTTCAGAGAAAACTATTTCCTCTGTTGGCACTGAAGAATTTCAAAGGAAAGATATTGCTAAAATTGACAATGAATTCATAAAAAATCTTTTAAAAATAGATGGTGTAGAATTAGTTTTATTAGCAGATAAATTTTTATCAGTAAAAAAACAAGACAAGATATCTTGGGACGCAATTAAGCCAACAGTTATCTCTCACATGAACGATTATTTTCAAAACAATAACGAACCAATTCTTAACAAAAAAGACGTTGCGGCGAATGAAAATTTAGACACAGATGACGTGGTAAAAAAAATAA
>MDSZ01052450.1_pt1 | contig 12607 bp, 12 predicted proteins | sample 811201 | NCBI WGS metagenome assembly MDSZ01 (sample SAMN05326647, study PRJNA326480) | marine metagenome | isolation source: seawater | place: Indian Ocean: North | collected 2010
CAACAAGAATGGCCTGATCGGTGATGATGGAAATTTTTTCAGCATATACTTCGATAAAGCCACCGCCTACGGCGAGATAATCAGTTTTACCGTCTTTGACAACTTTTACATCTGCGGGTTCGAGCCTATCAATCAAGGGGGCATGGTGCTGAAGTATGTCAATCTTACCATTTGCAGTAGGAATAACGGCATGCTCAACATCCTCGGAGTAGACTACCCCACCCGGGGTAACAATTTCTAATTTGATGATAGACTTAGCCATATCAGGAAGAGGAAGCTTCCCCTCCAATCACACCGTCGATTCCACCTTGCATGTAGAAGTCATTTTCAGCGACTTCATCCAATTCTCCATCCAGAATCATCTTGAAGCCTCGGATAGTGTCTTTAACAGGCACATATTGACCGGCAACACCGGTAAATACTTCAGCAACATGGAAAGGTTGAGAAAGGAACTTTTGAATTTTACGTGCCCGGAAGACTGTTTGTTTTTGATCAGGTGAAAGTTCATCAATTCCGAGAATCGCAATAATGTCCTGCAGATCCTTGTAGGATTGTAGCACCTCTTGCACGCGTCGGGCGACTTGGAAGTGTTCTTCACCAACAATTTCCGGGGACAATGCATTAGATACTGAGAAGAGTGGATCAACTGCGGGATAAATTCCAAGTTCCGCGATCGAACGCTCAAGCACGATAGTAGAATCCAAGTGAGCAAAGGTATTGGCCGGAGCAGGGTCAGTTAAATCATCAGCAGGTACATAAACCGCTTGGAATGAAGTAATCGAACCTTTCTTTGTCGAAGTGATTCGTTCCTGAAGGTTACCCATTTCTTCTGATAGTGTTGGCTGATAACCAACCGCGGAGGGAGATCTTCCCAGAAGAGCCGAAACTTCAGAACCAGCCTGTGAGAAGCGGAAGATATTATCTACGAAAAGCAATACATCTTGTCCCATTTCATCACGAAAATATTCAGCCATGGAAAGACCGGAAAGAGCGACCCGCATCCGAGCACCAGGTGGTTCGTTCATTTGTCCGTAAACCAATGCTACCTTTGACTTGGAAATATCATCCTGGTTGATAACTCCTGCTTCAGACATTTCCTGATAGAGGTCATTTCCTTCACGGGAACGCTCCCCTACCCCAGCAAAAACAGAATAACCGCCATGTGCTTTTGCAATGTTATTGATTAGCTCCATGATAACAACCGTCTTTCCAACCCCTGCTCCACCAAATGCACCGACCTTACCACCTTTGATGAACGGACAGATTAGGTCGATGACTTTGATTCCAGTTTCAAGAATATTAGCTTCTGTATCCTGATCAAGCAGTGTGGGAGCTTGGCGGTGAATTGGGCGAGTTTCTTCGTTACCACATGGACCGCGATTGTCCACTGTTTCTCCAATTACATTGAAGATCCGTCCAAGAACTTTCTCGCCAACAGGAACGGAGATGGGAGCACCTGTATTGGTAACATCCATTCCGCGAACCAAGCCTTCCGTTGAAGACATGGCTACGGCTCTAACACGGCTTTCGCCTAAGTGTTGTTGGGTTTCGAGCACCAACCGTGATTCAGTATCAGAATTTGAAAGTTTGTAAGTGACTTCGAGAGCGTCGTAGATTTCCGGAGTTGAACCAGGAGGGAATTCGGCGTCTACTACGGCTCCAATGACTTGAACGATTTTGCCTTTATTTGTATCTGAGTTTTCCATTTATGTTCTTAAAAAGGGTTTAGGAAGTTTTAATTTGAAAAGCTGGCAGCGGAAATCTCGAGGATTTCCTGGGTTATTGCGGCCTGTCGTGCTCGATTATACTGAAGTGCAAGATCGTCTATCAGATTTCCAGCGTTGTCAGTGGCTGTTTTCATTGCCACCATTCTTGCACTGTGCTCGGATGCCTGAGATTCTAAAACAAGCTGAAAGATTTCCTGTTTGAGATACAGACCGGCAAGATCAGCTAAAACTGCGTCCCGGTCTTCAAATAAAATTTCCCGATTATCTTTTGGTGCTTTGTGTTCTGATTCGCCAAATCTTTCATGTAACTTTTGGGTCATTGCATCCAGATCATTAAGAGGTAGAAGCCTCATTAATTCGGGTTCCTGTCTTAGGGTATTTATGAAACTAGTGTAAAGAATCTCAATTGTATCGATCGAGCCCTCATCGTAACTGCGAAGCATGAAATCAACGATTTTTCGCACATCTGAGAATGTCGGCTTATCGGGGAGAGAAAAGTCTGCGAGCAGGTCTTTTTTCGTTCTGCTTAAAAACTGGGATGCTCGCTTACCTACGGCAATGAACTTTGCGGAATTCTCAACATCGTTGAGTTTTCTGAAAAGATTTCCGTTCAGGGCCCCGCAGAGACCTTTATCCGTACCAATTACTAGGATTCCACGATGCCTGATTGGTCTTTGAACGAAATACGACTGGGTAATTTCCTCAAACTCATCAGCAATTGATACTATAATATCAGCTAAAATAAGAGCATATGGACGACCTGTTTTAGCTTCGTCCTGTGCTTTTTTCATTTTGGAAGTAGCAACCATCTGCATCGCACGGGTAATTTGACGGGTGCTTTTAACGCCCTTAATACGATTTCGAATGTCTCTTGTATTAGCCATGAATCAAGTGAGCCGCAAATGGTTAGGCGAATGTCCTTTTCCAATCTTCAAGTGCCAACCTTAAGTTTTGTTCGGTACTTTCCTCTAATTTACCGCTTTGATAAATTTCATTACAGACTTCTTTTCCCTGCGCTGAAAGATAATCTTTAAGGCTGGATACAGCTTCAGAAATCTTATCGACATCAATAGAATCAAAGAAATCATTTTGCATTCCCCACATTATCGCAGTTTGAACTTCAACTGGAATAGGATTGAAGGCAGTTTGTTTAAACATTTCAACAATCCGTGCCCCCCGGTCCAAGCGAGCTTTCGTGGCTGCATCCAAGTCAGATTCAAACTGGGAGAATGCTGCAAGTTCACGGAACTGAGCAAGTTCCAGCTTAACTTTACCAGCCACTTTTTTGTAAGCTTTAATTTGAGCCGCTGAACCTACACGTGAAACTGAAAGTCCCACAGAAACCGCTGGGCGAATACCTTTATTAAAAAGGTCTGTCTCAAGGAAGATTTGCCCGTCTGTTATAGAAATAACATTAGTTGGAATATACCCGGAAACGTCACCCATTTGAGTTTCGATGATGGGTAATGCAGTTAAAGAACCATTTCCATTGTCTTCATTCAGACGAGCTGATCTCTCCAAGAGGCGGGAGTGAAGATAAAAGACATCACCAGGATAAGCTTCACGACCAGATGGGCGTTTAAGAATCAGAGAGATTTGGCGGTAGGCAACTGCATGTTTTGAAAGATCATCATAAACAATAAGTGCATCACGACCGTTTTCCATGAACCACTCCCCCATCGCACATCCTGCGTAGGGTGCAAGATATTGGTTGGCAGGATTGTCAGCAGCTGGTGCAGAAACGATAGTGACATACTCCATTGATCCAGTTTCTTCCAGAATTTTAATGGTACGGGCAACATTGGAGTTTTTCTGCCCTACTGCGACATAAATACAGTACACTGGCCGAAAGTCTTTATTTCCGGATTGCTCACCTTGTTTATTAATCTTGGCTTGGTTGATGATCGTATCGATAGCAATAGTAGTCTTCCCAGTTGAACGGTCGCCGATGATTAATTCGCGTTGTCCGCGACCTATCGGGATCATCGAATCAACCGCCATGATGCCGGTCTGAAGGGGTTGATCTACTGATTTACGTGGTATGATACCAGGTGCAATTCTTTCGACGGAATATTCTTCTTTAGCTTCAATTGGGCCTTTGCCATCAATGGGACGACCAGCAGCATCAACTACTCGCCCTAAAAGTTCCATACCAACGGGAACGGAAAGAAGTTTTCCGGTTGTTTTGGCGTCATCCCCTTCTTTTAGAGAACTTGTATCTCCCAACAAAACGCAGCCAACTGAATCTTCTTCCAGGTTCAAGGCAATTCCTAAAACATCATTAGGGAATTCCACCATTTCGTTATACATAACTTTGGATAAGCCCTCGACTCGGGCAACTCCATCAGCGAGCATGGTAACCTTACCAACATTGGAGCGACTTGCGTCAACAGATAGAGTTTCTATCTCCTTACGGATCAGATCAGTGATTGAATTCATTTATTATTTTTGAATGTTATAAGAGTGCTTTGCGGACATTATTAAGACGGTTGGCAATAGAGTCTTCGTAGACATCATCTCCAATTTTAACTCTAAATCCTGCAATTAATGATGGGCAATCAACTGCCTGTACATCGTTTGCATTTTCGTCAATGAGGTTCTTTTTACAAAGGCTATTGGTGATTTCAGAACCATCACCACCTTTGAATTCAAGGTTTACTTGATATGAGGACATGTGACGCCTAACAAGAAAACCAAAACGCCTAAGAATTTCGACATGATTAGAAGGAGGATTCTCCCGCAACTCGTTTAAGATTGCAGAAACTTTTTCCGAGTCAATGCGGCCATTTTCACCGATTGACTGATTGAGAAGGAGTTGAGCAACCTTTAAAACTTTATTGCTGCTGGACATAGTTCTCTGCCTGCTGAGTAAACCTTTTCCTCTCGTCGTCGTTAAGTTCTCGGTCTAAAACCTTGGAAGTTGCAAGGACGACAAGTGAAGCAATTTCTTCGCGAGCATCTTTTAGCACATTTTGTCTTTCCAACTCCATGGCTGACTTAGCCTTGGCAATTATAGCCTCTGCCTCCAAGCGGGCTTCCTCTTTCTGTGCCTCTAGGAGAGACTTAGCCTGCTCTTGAGCTTTGTTAACAGTCTTTTTCGCCTCCAGGGATGCTTCATTGAGCGTCTCTTTCTGCTTTAATTGGGTTTCCTCTAGTTCAAGTTTTATTCTGTCAGCATTTTTTAACGAGTCAGCTATTTGTTTTTCACGTTCCTTGATTGTAGACAAAATCTTTTTGAAGGCGAAAAACCAAATAGCCAATGCGACTAGCGTGAAATTGACCGACTGGGCAATAAACATCGGCCAATCAACACCGAAATTTGTGACAATCTTGTCTGCGGTGTCTGTAAGGCTGGCTAACGCGATCATTTAAAAGTAAGTTGTTTAGCCCAAGAATAAGGAGTAGAAAGCAACAGCTTCGGCAAGTGCCATACCGATAATGGATTGAACCAAAATTGCTCCGGAGGCATCAGGATTCCTTCCAACAGCTTCTACGCCCTTCATCCCGACAATACCAACGCCTATGGCTGCACCTAGGCAACCTAGGGCCCCTTGTATACTTCCGGTAATTCCCTCTGGTTGAGAGGCGGCTTGAGAAACTTGCTCTGTGGCTTGTGCGAGTACTTCTATCATAATTTATTAAGGTTTAATGTTTTAGTTGAGAACGTCTACGCACGGGCATAGTCCCGTTCCAAAAGATTAATGATGTTCGTCTCCATGATTACACATAAGGCCGATGTAAACGGCAATTAAAAGCATGAAAACTAAGGCTTGTACAAACCCAATTAACACCTCCATAAAATAAAAGGGTAACGGAAGAATCCATGCGAGTTCAGGAACTAGGTAAAACATACTGTGAAGGAGACTCTCTCCGCCGAAAACATTCCCGAACAGACGAAATGTTAGGGATACAGGTCGGAAAAGTATAGAAACAATCTCAATAAGCCCTACAGCAAAGAAAAGAGGAATCAAACCGATAAAGACAAGAAGACCAACCTCTTTTTTGTCAGCCTTATTTCCGAAGATATGAATGACAATATTTTTAAGACCTTCAAATTTAAAAATAAAGTACAACCAACATAGATTCGCGACTGCAGCTAAAGCAAATGTCATATTCAAGTCCGCATTGCCAGGTCTGATGAACGAGCTTTCGATGACAAAATGGTTGTTTTCATCATAGTAACCGGAGCCGATAGTACCAACTCCAGGAAGTAAACCACTCCAATTATTGATCAAAATGAAAATAAATAGCCCACTGAGAAGCCAAAAGGATGCGAAGAAAACTTTTTTTCCAACAATTGGTTCTAGTATAACACGAATACTACCGACGATTGATTCAACAAATAATTGTCCTCTACTTGGAATTAAAGAAGTTTTTCCGGATAATGTCCTGATTACTAGAATGATTAACAGGGAAATAACCCAACTAGTTATCATTGAGTTGGTGACAGGTAAATCACCTATCATAAAGGCAACTTCTGCGGTCAAACTGACACCACCCGCAGCGCCGTAAACTGTGGGAGAGAGAGAAAAAAGAATGAGAGCAAATGCCTTTTTAGCCATTAGCTTTACTCATAAAGAAATATTAGCAGAGGTCAATATTCAAGAGTCAGAAAAAGAAAGTTTAATAATGCTAAATTCAAACCAAAATCGCTCAAACGATTACTATAAGCCTAGCTTATGATCTTAATGCACAAAAAAACTTATTGGTAGGAAGAATGTTTTGAAAATAACTCCGTTCTTGATGTGGCCACTTTTCTTCCGTGAAATTCCAATGAATAGATTCTGAAATCATTGAACATGACCAATCAAAGTAATCAACATGATCAGTCATAAAATAAAGTTTCCCGCCCAATTGAGTCTTTTGGGCTAGTTGATCCAAAAAGGGCAATTGAATGAGTCTTCTTTTAAAATGCCTTTTTTTTGGCCATGGATCAGGGTACATGATATAAATATTGGATAAATTAATATCACAAAACTCTAGAAACTCATTCGCGTCTGCTTTGCAGAAGCAAACATTGCTTAGTTTTCGTTTTACAACCTTTGAAGAAGCCTTTTCGATTCTTTTGGTAATTAAGTCAATACCAACAAAATTCTGAGAAGGATTTTCTTGAGCATATGAAGTAAGCCAGTGCCCATGACCGCAGCCAATTTCAAAATTAATACAACTATTTTTGTTGGCTTCTAAAGACGGTCTTAAAATATTTTTGAACCAAACCCCTACCCTACTCTTTCTTATATTTTTTTCTATTTGAAGCTTATTCTGGATTTCTGACATTAATTAGAATTGAGATGATTTTTAATCATAATCGATAGTATTTCTATATCGGAAGGATTTACCCCAGGAATTCTTGAAGCATGCCCAAGAGTGTCGGGGGATATGCAGTTTAATTTTTCTATAGATTCTTTGCGTAGACCAGGAATTCCATCATAGGAAAAGCTCTTTGGTATCTTGATTCTATCACTGGTTTTAGACTTCTCTATTTTTAAAAGTTCTCTTTTTAAATAACCTTCATATTTTACTCTGTATAAAACTTCATTCCGAATTTCCGAAGACAGCGAATTGAATTCATCAGGAAATTCGACATCATTTGCTGATCGTAATAAATCACCGAAAGTTTTATTTGAATCAGCTCGTGTCGTGTTCAAAACATTTATCCAATCGGATATAATTGCTATTTTAGCTTTAATATTTGTTTTTCGACTCTGAGATATGAGATCATGATTTTCATGAAAATGACTATATCGTAATTCGGAGCTACCATGATTAAAGAGGAGTCTGAATTCAGCTCTACTTGTAAACATACGATACGGTTCAGTAACTCCCTTGGATGTTAAATCATCAATTAATACTCCTATATACCCAATATCTCGACCTATGATCATTGGAGGTCGATCACATGCCTTGAGTGAAGCGTTAATTCCAGCAATTAAGCCTTGTGCAGCAGCTTCTTCATAGCCTGATGTGCCATTTATTTGGCCTGCGAAGAAAAGTGATTCAAGTTTATTGGATTCTAAAGTCAGGGAAAGCTGTGTAGGAAAAGCATAATCATACTCAACCGCATAAGCTGGTCGTATTATTTGGGCACTTTCAAGTCCAGGAATTGTTTTTAAGGCTTGGAGTTGAACATCAAATGGTAGACTAGTAGAAAAACCATTAATATACCACTCATCGGTATTTATTCCTTCAGGTTCTAAATAGATTCTGTGACCATCCTTTTCGCCAAACTTTACAATTTTATCTTCTATGCTTGGGCAATAGCGAGGTCCAGTTCCAGAAATATCTCCCTTGTAGAGTGGTGACTTGTGGAGATTATCATTAATGATATTTGCTGTAGCACTTGTAGTCTTAGTTACTTCGCACTCAATTTGATGAAGACTATCATTTTGTTCCATGTGGAACCTATTACTATGTTCTACATGGAACTTCTCTTCTTCTGACCTGGTATCGTAGAAGGCAAATTTAACAGGAGTTTTGTCGCCGAACTGCTTTTCGGTTTTATTAAAATCAATTGTATTTCCAAGAATTCTGGGTGGTGTCCCTGTTTTAAATCTACCTAATTCGATTCCATTTTTTTGGAAATCTGCAGAAAGACCTTTTGCTGTGTGATCTCCCAGTCTGCCACCTTCAGATTTGTTTTCGCCAACATGCATAAGTGCACGCAAAAAAGTTCCTGTTGTAACAATAACGGTCTTTCCGTAAATCTCTAAATCAAGGGATGTTTTAATTCCGATACATTTACCATTATTTACAATAAGACCAGTGACTAGTGATTGAAAAATTTCAAGATTATTACACTGTTCAAGAACATGTTTCATCCTGAGTTGATATTTTTTTTTATCACATTGTGCCCTGGGAGCTTGTACAGCTGGGCCTTTGGATGTATTAAGTAGTTTGAATTGGATAGCAGAGAAGTCTGTATTTAATGCCATTTCGCCCCCCAGAGCATCTATTTCCCTTACAATTTGGCCCTTCGCTTGACCCCCAATAGCTGGATTACAGCTCATTTGAGCTATTGTATCTAGATTGCCAGTCAGGATTAGTGTTTTAGCTCCATTTCGAGCTGCGGCAAGAGCAGCCTCACATCCAGCATGACCAGCACCACAAACGATAACATCATAGGGGTCCTTTTTTGAATTTCCAATGCTCATTTGCCAATACAGAAGTTCGAAAATAAAAGATCTAACATATCCTCGTTATCCTTATTGCCGACTATCTCTCCTAAGAGTGAAATTGATTCCTTTAAATCTGGTATCGCAAATTCAATCGTTTCTTCTGTCTTAATGTTCTGAATAGCATTTTGGATATAGATTAATGCTTTACTGAGTGCATTAGATTGCCTGAGATTCACAGATAAATTGAATTCATTATCGACTAATGAATCTTCGAGTAAACAACTTGTTATCTGGTTAGTTAGGTCTTGTATAGATTTTTCTTTTGTTATTGAAATTTCTGTTTTCGGAACCTTTTCCAAATAACTGCCTGTAATGTTTATTTTATTTTGTAAATCTGATTTGTTTAATACTAAAATTGAATTCTTATTTTTAATGCCATTCTTAATCCCATGGTCAATGATGCTGGGGTAGGGGAGGGATCTATCCACAACTACAAGAATAAGATCGGCATCTTTGATCAATTCATAGGTCCTATCTATACCTTGCCTTTCAATCTCTTGATTAGTTTCTCTGATTCCTGCTGTATCATATAACTGGATATTTACTTTTCCGAGATTGATATTGTAATCTATAAAGTCTCTTGTCGTTCCTGGTTCCTGATCTATTATAGCTCGATCTAATCCTATAATCTTATTGAAAATAGAACTCTTTCCAGCATTTGGTGGCCCGACGAGAACAACTCTTAGTTTGCGGTTGAAAATAGCGGTTTTTTTTCCGACTTCAATAAGTCTTGATAACTCTAAACAAATTTCTTGAAGGTTGGTAATAATTTGTTTGGTTTTTTCTTCACCCAAATCATCTTCAGGGAAATCGATAAATGCTTCTATATCAGAATGTTGCTTTAGTATTGTAGTTTGTAGCTCTTCTATTTTCTTTGATAGGTTTCCTTCAAGGTTTTTATTAGCCAAAGTTAGTGCTTTTTTGTTTTTGGCACCTATTAAATCCGCAATTGCTTCTGCTTGTGTTAAATCTATTTTTCCGTTTTGAAATGCTCGGTAAGTAAATTCTCCAGGGTTTGCCAGTCTACATCCACGGTTAATAAGATCATTTAAAATTTCTTCCAATACAATTGGGTTTCCATGGCAAGTAAGTTCCATGCAATTTTCACCTGTAAATGATCTTCCTTTTTCATAATATACCATGATTACCTGATCTAGTATATTTTGCTCTAGTGAAGTATATTTCGTCAAATGTGCACGCCTTGGGGTAGGGTAGGGGAGTCCACATGATTTTTCGCACAATTCAAGTACCATCCTTCCACTAACTCGAATTATTCCTAATGCGGATTGGGAATTAGGTGTCGCAAGTGCGACGATAGTCTCAGTCATTGCCGCTTTTGGAATGACCTTACTTTAGTCAGAATCATCCTCTTTGTTTTGTGCCAATACGGCTCCAACAGTAACTTCCACTTTTTCCATTATAGCATCCGTTATTGTCTTCATGAGTGCATCATCTTCTGCTATTGCCTGCTTAGCTGCTTCACGGCCCTGTCCAACCAAATTACCCTCAAACGATATCCATGCTCCTTTCTTAGCAAGAATTTTGTGTTCAATTCCAAGGTCAATTATAGAACCAGTTCGTGAAATTCCCTCATCATACATAATATCAAATTCACAAGCTGTAAATGGAGGGGCTATCTTGTTTTTTACAACCTTTAATCTCGTTCTTGAACCGGTTACGGTTCCATTTGCCTCTTTAATCTGACCAATTCTTCTTATATCCATGCGTATTGAACAGAAAAATTTTAGTGCTCTTCCACCAGGAGTTGTTTCAGGACTTCCAAACATCACCCCTATTTTTTCACGGATTTGATTTGTGAAAATGCAAACACAATTGGTTTTGGCGATGGCGGCTGTCAGTCTCCTCATTGCCTGACTCATCATTCTTGCTTGTAAACCAACTGTTGTATCGCCCATTTGGCCGTCTAATTCTTGCCGGGATACCAGTGCTGCGACTGAGTCCAAAACTATAACATCGATTGCCCCTGATCTTATAAGTGTTTCTGTTATATTAAGTGCGTCTTCTCCGCTCTCAGGTTGCGAAACCATCAAATTATCTAAATCAACACCAACGGTTTTGGCATACCTAGGGTCTAGGGCGTGTTCCACATCTACAAAAACAGCATTCCCACCATTTCTTTGTGCTTCCGCAATTACACTCAGGCAGAAAGTTGTTTTTCCAGAGGATTCAGGTCCATAAATTTCGACAATTCTACCTCTTGGAAGCCCACCGGCACCAAGTGCCAGATCAATAGCCAAGGATCCCGTAGATATAACCGATACATTCATCTTAGTTGCATCGCCCAATCTCATGAGAGCACCGTCCCCAAACTTCTTATTAATACCCTGTACTGCTAGATCTAAATCTGCGTTCGTTCCTGTACTTGTAGAATTGTTTTTACTTTGCTTAGCCATTATTAGTACCATTAGATTGTTAGGTTTACGCTTCCTTTCAAGCTGTTTTGTAATTTTTTTAATCACAAAACGAATTTAAACTTTATTTACTTCTGACTTCTTGAAAATTAAGGAAATCGTATGGGACTGGAATGGTACCTTGATTAATGATGCCTCATTGTGTGTCGACATATTAAACAATATTTTATTTCTCCACGACCAACCGTCGATTTCAATTGAATATTATCGAAATAACTTTTCATTCCCTGTATCAGACTTTTACAAAAGAATTTATCTCCCCTCGAGTGGTAAAAAGTTTGATGAGGTGTCATTATGCTTTATTTCGGAATATCGACTGAAATGGAAGGAATGCAACTTACAGACGGGGGTCTTGCCGATTTTAAAAATGATCCAAAAACTCGGTTTGAAACAATCGATTTTAAGTGCCGGCAATCAATCAGATGTCGAATTATATGTTGATCACTTCAAGTTAGAATCTTTTTTTTATCAAGTTTTCGGTACAGATAATATTAAAGCTGAAGGAAAGATAGAACTAGGCAAAAAGTTTATTACTGATTCTAACTTACGACCTGAAGAAATTTTGCTTGTTGGTGATACTATACATGACCTTGAAGTAGCTAATGAAATAGGATGCTCAGTGCTTTTGTTTAGCCAAGGACATAACTCGAATAATCAGTTATCTGGATATTCCGTACAAATAATTAGCGACTTGATGGAAGTAGCTCAATACCTTCAACATTGACCACTCTAGGCAATACTTTAGAAACAGTTGGTCATGAAGAGGGTGTTTATTAAAACCTATGGTTGCCAAATGAACGAAAGAGATTCCGAGCTTGTTGCTCATGATCTTGTTCAAAACGGTTACGAATTGGTAAATAACGAGTCAGGTGCAGATATTGTTTTATTGAACACATGTAGCGTAAGGGAACAAGCCGAGAAAAAAGCCATAGGAAAAGCGAACAATTTACTTTCTAAAAGAAAAAAGAATCAACAGGTAACCCTTGGAATTCTTGGATGTATGGCTCAAAATCGTGGAAAAGATCTTCTCAAGGAGGTCCAGGGAGTAAACTTAATTGTTGGAACCCAAAAATTTCACAGGGTTTCTGAATATTTAAACGAAATTTCAACTAAAAATGCTAATGGTGATTTTCCTAGTGTAATTGACCTCGAGGAAGAGGAGGGCTCTCAGCATAAAATTAATCAACATGTAAGTTCTGATCTTAATCAAGTTTCTGCGTTTGTTTCCATAATGCAGGGATGTAACATGAACTGCTCGTTTTGCATTGTACCC
>MDSZ01242281.1_pt1 | contig 12605 bp, 8 predicted proteins | sample 811201 | NCBI WGS metagenome assembly MDSZ01 (sample SAMN05326647, study PRJNA326480) | marine metagenome | isolation source: seawater | place: Indian Ocean: North | collected 2010
AACTAGAATACAATTTAACTACAGATTTATCAGGGTTTACTAATTTTAGTTTCGAATTTCCAGAAGAGGCAAGCAGTGCAAATGTTCAAGCTACTTTTTCAGGAGGGTATATTGAGGCATATGATGATACTCCTCAAGAAACCGAACTAACAATTGCAGATGTAGCAATAAGTATAACAAAGTCTCCTGAAGCAAAAGAACCTTTTGATGTTAACAAGTACTTGCCTCTGTTCATTGGAATTCCTGCTGCCCTTTTAGTAACTGCATATTACCTTTACTGGACACAAAAACACAAATACGAAGTTAGAAATCTGATTAAACAAATGCAGAAGGAATTGAATAAAGATGAGGACTACAGACAAATCATTATCAAATCCTACCATCAATTACTGAATATTCTCGATAGATATGGATTCATAAAAACTAAAACCCAAACAGTTCGTGAATTTACGGATGTGATGCGCACTGCCTTACCAATTCCAAATCAGAGTGTTAAGCTGTTAACTTCTTTGTTCGAAATTGCAAGATACAGCGGAATTAAACCTAAAGTCGTTGATGAATTTGGAATGGAAATGATAGATGGCTCTTACAACATCTGGTGCGTAGAAGCAATCAATAATCTTCATCAAGTTGAAACTGACCTAAATAGGGGACTTAAGGAGGGAAAAGTATCCAGGTTTACTAATATCTTTGGAATGAGGTCGACTAAATGAGGAAAACATTCAGAGAGCTGTACGGGTCTAAATTATTATCTCTTTTCATTATAATAATTATGGTAACTGTAGTCTATCCAACCTTAATAACAAATGCTAAGAATCCTTCTCAACTTTCAGCATATGATGATGATTGGAATGATATCTCCACGTTTGCTTCTGACATAGATGAAGAGCAGAACGGGAAACACACGATGAAAACTATTGTTTCAAGACCAGCTATAATCAATAAGATATCAGATATTGAAAGAAATTCTACGGATAAAACTATCGAAATTGATTCAACGGTTCTTGTGATTATAGGGGTTGAAAGGAGTTATTCAGAATTTGATTCTAATGCAATATACAACTTCGTTAAATCTGGCGGAAAGGTCATCATTGCAGATGATTCTGGATATGGCAATTCAGCATTTTATGGAGAAATGGGAAGTTTAGAAATTGGTGTTAAATTAAGGACAAATATTGTCCAAGAGGGGTGCCAGCCCACACAAGCTACTGGGCTAGTTGCCGGTGCAATTGATGCATTAGGCTATGATGGCAGTGGAAGTACAAGCCCAAAGTGTAAGCCTGCACTGCTGTATGACTCGAACCACTGGGAAGAACCAATACATCCTAAAAATAATTCTATTGCTATCATTGATGCAAACGTTCCAAGAATGGGCTTTAGTGGTCAACTAATGATGAGCTCTCCAGCTGCCCTCACAATTCAAACTGGAGGTCCCGCTGAGGGACTTGTTTGGTCCAGTCAGAAGGCATTTATTGACTATAATCAAGATGAAGTCGGGGGTAAAGGTGAGGGGACATACAGAGAAGACTCTACCAATGGAGTCGAAGTAGTTGCTGAAGCAAATATTGGAAATGGGACCGTGATATTTATATCTGATACAAGTATTTTCACAAATGAATACTATGGCGATCTTGACAATCGAGAATTCATTTTAGCAATGGTGAACTATATAACAAATGGAGAAAAGCATACGGTTATATTTGACGAAAGTCGTCACATCCAATCAGACATTCTTTCACTTGTTTACGTACAACTTTTCGGAGTCCTTGGATACGTTAGCAATAGTGAAACACTGGGAATACTTTTCTTGGGTTCTATTATCCTAATTTTGCAACTCGTAATGATGAGAGTAGAAAATCCAAAACCTTGGAGACACCTATTCAATATATATGAAGGGAGACTATCTAGGTTCAGGGTTCCCCACGCTCACTATACTCACCCTGAGACAATTAGAGAAATATTCATAGAAAAAGTAAGGATTGAAAATGGATATACAAGAGAAGAGTTTGGAATGTTACCTCAAACGAAAATCGAAGAATTATTACATGATCCTCTATTAATTAAATTCATGATAAATGACGATAGAAGTATGACCTTGAGAGAGGTCGAAGAAGCAATAAAAGGATGGAAAAAATAATGGGCCTATTTGGAAATAAAAAGAAAGAAAAAGAGCAAGAACCGACTCCCGAAGTTGGGACTGAAGATCAAAATGAAGGTTTGCAAACCTACATGATGGAACCTTCATTACAAGAAACACATGATTTAATGCAGGCTGTTTTAGCTGAAGCTGAACAGGTTGTTATGGGTAAGAGACCTATACTTGACTTAACTGCAGTTGGAATACTTGCTGGAGGGAACATCCTCTTTGAGGATAATCCAGGCTTGGCTAAGACACTGTTGGCCAACACGTTTGCGCAGGCATTAGGTATTGACTTCAAACGTGTACAGTTTACACCTGATTTACTTCCTGCCGATATTACTGGAATTTATATTTGGAACCAAAAAGATCAAAAATTTGAATTCCGAAGAGGGCCTTTATTTTGTAACTTGCTGTTGGCAGATGAAATAAACAGAGCTCCACCAAAAACACAGGCCGCATTGCTGGAAGCAATGCAAGAACATCAGGTTACTATCGAAGGTGAAACTCATATTTTACCTGAGCCTTTTGTAACATTAGCAACTCAAAATCCAATTGAGTCAGAGGGTACCTATCCATTGCCTGATGCTCAGTTAGATCGCTTTATGATGAAATTATCAATGGGCTACCCTGGAAGGCCAATTGAAAGAGCTATTCTAGTAAAGAGAAAACAAAGGGGAAAAGATGATCACACACTTAAGGCAATTACTACTCCAGAAAAGCTTCGTGAAATGCAATTAAGTCTAGAAAAAGTGAGAATCGACGATTCAATTATAGAATATATTGTTGAAATTATTTATCGCACGCGTGAAGACCCGCGTGTAAAAGTTGGATCTTCACCTAGAGGTGCACAGTCTCTATTCAAACTTTCTAGAGCACTAGCTGTTCTAAGTGGAAGAGATTATGTGATTCCTGACGATATAAAGAGGCTAAGCATATACACATTGAGACATCGTATAATTTTAAAACCTGAACCAAGGATAAAAGGTGTCAAGACTGAAGAGATTGTTTCTGAAATACTAGAACAGGTGGAAGTACCGACAACCCAAGGGCAACTAGAAGACTAAATGTGGAGTAAGAAGGCTGCAGCTGTCGCAGGGGGTGCTATATTTTTAACACTTGCTGGATTGATTAGATTAAATTATCTTTTCATAAGCGCAGGGTTAGTAATGCTGACATTTGTGGTTATTTCAAGCTTTTTAGATGTGTGGATGCCTAACGTAAAAATTAGAAGGGAGACAACTTCTGACAATATTTTTGAGGATGGAACTATGTCAGTTAAATTCATAATTAAAAATACAGGTTTAGGAATTGGTTTTGTCGAAATTTACGATATTTTACCGCCTCAGGCTAGAATAATCAAAGGCTCAAATTACACATTGCTTTACATGAGGCCTTGGCAGGAAGTTTCATTTGAGTACTCCTTAAAATTACCACTTAGAGGACATTACCACTTAGGCCCTGTCAAAATGCGCGTTAAAGATGCATTTGACCTGTTTTACAATGAACGAGTAGAGGAATCTATTCACAGCTTCTCCGTATTTCCACAAATTGAAGTTCTAGAAGAACAGGTAATAACGTCTCGAGCACCTAAATTACTTTCAGGAGCAATGCCTCTTAATGTAATAGGAACTGGTACTGAATTTTATTCACTGAGAGAATTCGTCCCTGGAGATTCCCTTCGATCTGTAAATTGGAAAGCTTTAGCCAAAAAGGGCAAAATGATGGTTAATGAAACTGTTCGTGAAGATGTAATGGATGTTATTCTACTAATAGACGCAAGAGAAGTATCTGCTGTTGGGGGTGGAAAGGATACGCCTCTGGAAATGTCTTGTAGGGCAGCAGCAACGTATGCTAAGCAACTCCTAGATGAAAGAAATAATGTAGCTCTAATGGTATATGGTGATACGATTGATAGAATAGATTTGGACAGAGGAGAGCATCATCTTTTCAAAATTCTCACTGGTCTATCCAGTGCTAAACCTCAAGGGAACTTAAAACTAGAAATAGTCATGAAAGACTTACTGCCTCACATTCCGAGTGGCTCCCCAATCATTCTATTTAGCTCGCTGGATGATGACCATACAATTGCTGAAGCTTTTACAAGTACAATCAGCAGAGGATTTACAATTACAACTATTTCGCCATCCAGCTTAGATTTCGAAGAGAGAATGAAAAGAATTCCTATGGAACCTTTACTTATTGCAAAGATTGAGAGAGACAATATGATTTCCGAACTCAGAAGTTTTGGACTACAAGTAGGAGACTGGAAATATGGTGACAATGTGAACACTGCACTCCAGGAGGTTTAGATGGGCGAGGTAAATACTGAAATCAAAGAATCAAGAGTTCCAAAAATCGACAAAGTTATAAATTACAAGGATTTTTTTGGAGAGTATCCTATAATATTTGCAATTAAGATAATCTCTAGCTTATCACTAATTTATGTAATCAATGAATTTTACGTATATCACAACCCGAAAGATTCGCTTTTGACCAAATATCTTGGATCTTCTCTAAAAGGCTTTGATCCTAATCCCGAAGTATTTGTTCCTTGGGGATTTGCAGTAGGTTTTCTTTTTTATATTTTTACTATATTCATAGGAAGATATAAATTTTTTTTATTCATAATAATTACAGCAGGTATTGGAGGCTATATTGCAGATCCTGCAATTGATGTAAAGCAAGGCGAGTATGTATTTCCCACCAACGTAAGTATTGAAAATAGCGAGACAAATGCAACCGAATGGAGGTGGAAGCCTGTAAAGTTAGTCTATGATGATGTTGATGGTACATACGAGAGAATCGATGATATAACAGTAAGACTTACAAACGTTATATTTGGCTCTATGCCGTTTCTGGGAGCTTATGGAATATGGAAAAGGAAAGGATGGGCAATTGGAGCATCTATAGTATTAGCAATAATCATTGGATTTCTATATACTCCTAATTTGTGCCTTGATAATTTCGACGAAGGATATTGTGGTTATGATACGAGACAAGACGAAAAAAGCTGGAGTGAGTATCTTTCAAGCGGCATTTTCATAGGTCTAGGGTTTGTAATTTACATTGAACTATCATACGCAGCAATAAAATATGAAAATTATGCTGAGCAGTTTAAACCCGCGGGCTTAGATATTTCTCTGTTAAGTAAGGCTCAAAGAAAGGGTGTTTCAAAAACACTAAGAACTCTTTTCGTTAGTTACTTAGTTAATCTGGCTGTAATTTTATTTATTACGTTTATCATTGCTGAGGTTGTAATAAACATAAATGAATATCTATCCAATACGGATGGACAAATACAAGATTCAATAGAATTACAAGGACCTTACGGTATTGTATTTACTTCGCTACTATTTTTCCTACTATTAGGAATAATTCGGATGTTCATAGGTCCTGACAACAGTATTGAAGATAATTAATTTATTTCTATGGTCTCATCTTCTATAGGTAAAATCAATTCATAGTCTTTCAAGTCTTCCCTAAAGGCCTCTCTGTTATCTCCGTGATAAAGTATAACTTTTTCAGGGTTACACTCATTGATAAAATCAACTATTTGACTATGTCCTGCATGACCACTAAGATCAAATGATTTTAACTGACAATTAATATCAACAGGAGGTGATGTATCGCCCCTTTCTAATCTTAATTTTCCAGTTTCTTTCAATAGATGGCCATTTGTTCCTGGGACTTGAAAACCGGTCAAAAAAACAGCAGACGAAGAATCTTTACGTATTTCTGATAAATAATGCAAAACGGGACCGCCATTAAGCATCCCTGAAGTTGTTACAATGACGTCCCCTTTCATGGCTGCCTTTCTTTGCCTTGCATATCTAACAAAATTAGTATTTCTGAAAGCTTTGTTCATCCCTCCAAAATCTCTAATCGAACCAGGGTATTTTTGTAAAATTCTGGCTATATCCCTTCCCATTCCGTCAAGCCAAACCTCTACGCCTAGCTTTTCGACGAGCATCAAAAGCTCTTGAGAGCGACCTAAACCAAAGGAAGGAAGCACAACTTGACCACCTCTATTGACCACGTCCTCCACAGAGTCAATTAACTCTTTTTCAGTGTCAACTCTATCAGGATGCTCCCTTCCCCCATATGTAGACTCAATTGCCAATGTTTTACATTGGTGGGGCTTCGCCGCACGAGTGAGCTGTGTGTTCACTGTATGTATATCTCCAGTAAATAAAAAGTCCTCTTGTGGAAAATTATACATTACAGCGCCAGGGATGTGACCTGCATTGTAAACATTGAACTCAAAACCTCCTCTATATTCTACATTACCTGGAAGAATACTACGATGGTTATGAATTAAATCTGAAATTGCTGACTTATGAAAAGGTAACGGATAATTTTCTATTTCAGCAACTCTTAACGTATCTTGTGCCATTCTTTCAGCTAGATCCCCGGTCAAGGGTGTTGAAACAATCGGAGATCCTCTGTTTGCTATCTTAGGGACAAGACCACAATGATCTAAATGAGCATGTGTTAGCAATAGTGCATCGACCTCGGGTGCTGGAAGTGGCGACTTAGGAGGATCATCAGGCTGTAAACCGTAATCTAGCAGTAAACGGCCGTTATCTCCTTCTAAAACTGCACCAATTCTCCCTACTTCAGAGGCTCCACCTAGGAATCTAAGATTTGTAGACATTAATTTGACTAATCCCAATCATCCCAGTCATCATCTGAGGAAGCTTCAGTTTCTACTGGGGATGGGGTCTGAGGTGATGAAGGAGATTCGTATTCTTCTTCATCATCCCAATCGTCATCATCTCGCTGATTGTATGAAATCGCACCAACAACCATTATTAGAGCGAAGAAGACAAAGATATACCATAAATCAGAAATTGCAGTAGTTAGTCTTGCAGTAAAACCCTGTTCAACGTCAACCACAAACGATTGCTGTTTTTCTTGATTAGAAATATCGCTAAAGATTGAAATTGTAATACTTTCCTGATCCCCATCTCTAGCTTCATCGCTAACTTCAACCTTTATCGGAACTGATAGAGTCCTTCCTGCTTCAATTTCAAAAACATTACCATTGATGAAAAGAACTCTCCATCCCGAAGGAACGGAGGTTGCTGAAAGTGTAAATTTATCATTAGCATTTGCCTTATTTTCTATGGTCAGTTGAAAAGTGTAACTGTCTTCAGGAGCTAATGTCTCTCTAAATTTCAACGAGGAAAGCTCGAAACCACCGCTGTAAGCTAAAATTACAGTTAACTGTTTTTTTGCTAATACACTAGAATCTGAGATATCTTGAGCGTAGGCATCGAAAACATCTCCATCTTCCTTGTAAACCGCTTGACTACCTACTGTAATGAATAAATCTAAGGAAATGCTGTCCCCCCCACTTATCGAGACTTCAGTGACAGTTGCCCCATTTAATTTGAAAGAATGGCTCCAACCGTCTGGGAAATTATCTCCCATGTAAAGTTGAATAGTATGGTCTCCTTCAACTGCAGACTCGAGTAATAAATCTACTTCAAATTGTTGACCTGCTTCCTTGTTAATAAAAATACCTGAACTGCTTTGTGGAACTAAAGACAGGGACAAACCAAATGAGCGGGTTAAAATCAAGGTTGCCGAATCACTCATAGTAGTATTACCCTGTGAAATTCCTATTAATTTGATTGAAGCTGTGTCTATGTCACCACCCTGTGCTGGTTTGGCCCAAACTGTAACATTTGCTACATTAAACCCATCACCAAGCCTTGGAATGTCAGAAACTATTATAGTTCCATCACTCAAATCATCGTATTCGAATTTGATTTCCCAATCTGCAGGTACTTCCTGTGAAATTAGCTGAACTGAATCTGTAGCTTGGCCTTGATTTGCTATGCTTAATTGATACTGGTTCCAATCTCCAGCAACTGCATTAGTACTCAAGCTTGTAACAGCTTGCCCTGAACTTGGATCATCAAAGTACATGGATATTTCGTAAGCAGCACCAACTGAAGTTTTTGTTTCCAAATCAAAATTAACTGGCGTAACAGAATTTTCAGAACGACCTGTAAACACAACAATTGTATTTTTGCCTACCATCTCGGTAGAATCTGATGCAGATACTGTAAATGTAACTAATTGCTCGTCGCCAGGAGACAAGGTGTTACTTGTCCAAGTTTGAGGGCTAACCACCCAGTTATCCGATGTTTCACTTGGTTCAATTGTAAATTTATCATTTTCATCACCCGAGTTTCTAACTAATATCTGATAAGAAACGTCCCCACCAACTGCTACGCTCTGTTGAGTTTCAGGTGTGCTCAAGTAAACGCCATATGCATCCATTTGAATCGATTTGTCAACATAAAATTCATTACCTTGTTGATCTACGGCTGCTACCCTGACTGCATAAATTCCCTTACCATTATGATTTTCAGAAGGCTCTGCAGGATCATTATAATTCCATACCAGTTCCTCAAACCCATTAGTTCCACTATTATCATCAGGTTCATCTATTTCTGCAGTATCAACAAACAGTTCAGTATCATCCGAATCAAAAACAGTCACCCTAAATTCTGTAATGTCATAAGTTCCAAAAGCATTCAACGCTTGCGCTGAAACAAAAACCTTTGAAAAGTCAACTGGAAGATTTGGCTGAAAATTATCGGAAGACACCAAATCGTCAAGGTCTGAGGTTTCCAAATTGTAGGATTCAGTAACTATCTGAATATCTGTAACTTGATTAGTTGTTGTGATGAGCCTTGAAGGTGAATCTCCATCCTTTCCTGAATCTAATTCCAAATTTATCGCATTATCTCCATCATTTTCTAATTCAAGAACTATGAAATGCTCAATATCAAACTGATGAGTTGGACCGTAATCATCTTCCCAAAATACATCAACATGACCCTCATTGTTACCTTGTAGAACTGATGGAATGTCCATGCCTCCGGTTGCTAACAATTCACCCCCAGTCATGGTGGTACCATCTCTAACATAAATGTTCAAGTGACCTGTATTGAAATTGGCTGAATTAGCGTATAAGTATATGTGAAAGCCAACATCTGTCCTGTAAGACTTTGATTCTAAATCAGACTGTAAACTAAAATTTAGTGCAAAAAAATAACTACTCCCCGCAGGGATATTGACTGATTCTGCATCACCATGCCCTCCGGATTCTTTCGTGTGAAGTTTACCTACTCCGTTTTCACTATACAAGTAAAGATTGATATCTTTCTCTTGCCCTACGACTTCCTCTGCTACAACTGGATTCCAAAAAAAAATAGTTCCTAGAAACAAAAATACCATGGCAACGGAAGCAAATTGACCAGCGTTCACATTCAGTTTATTGATGTTAGGTAATAAATAGGTATCCCCTCACAAAAAATTAACTTAATGAAACACTACGCTTTATTTTGCCACTTACTTACTATTTCCTCAAGATCTCTAATAAATTCAAAAAGTCTAGTTCTAGCATGCTGTGGAATATTACTATCATTAATTTGTTCCTCGAGCACAGAAATAGTAGAGTAAATTCGTAAGTCAAGTTCATCTTTCTCATTTAATAGGTAAGTTTCAAGACCTGTTACTACGTTATTTCTAACATTTCTTGGAACTGAAGAATCTTCAGTTATGCTAGTCCTAATTTCTCTAGACAATGTTAAAATTAGTTTTTCTATCATATTTACCTCTAACAAATTTCGATAAGGTGATGAAAAGAGACTGGCTATAAAATTAAGCCTTATTACCTACGACATTAATTTCATTGTTACGAATACGAGTACTACTAATTCTTTCCCCATCCTTCGCTAAAACTAAGGAAATAACTACTATTTGTAATTCTTTTAAACCTTTCAACTTACGCGTAGCATTCAAATCGATTGCTACTTTCTCAGTTTCTTCTGAAACAATTATCGCATCCAAGCTTTCTTCAAAAACTCCTGGACCCCAGCTATCGTTGAGTTCGACAATAGAATAATTTCCCCTAAAATTATTTGATATAAAATTATTTAGTGACTCAAAACGCTCTGAATAAGGACTAATACATTCTTCGCTTCTGTTAATTTTTGCTTTACTATCTGAAGTTAAGCCTACTATTATTTCGTCTGATAAATTAAATGCAGTCCTGAGAAGCGATTCATGACCCAAGTGTAACTTGTCAAAAGTTCCTCCCAAACAGACTTTATTAAATTTTTTCACAAGTCAAGTATAATATAACCCTATAATGTAATTATGGTATGGATTTTGAGAAAGATTATAAATCTTATTTCATTTTTGGAGGAATATGCTTTCTGTGTGCTGTAGTAACAATCATAGGTGGTGTTGAAAGAACCGGAATATGGATGGATGCAATGTATCCTTTATTTCTTCTTTTTTCAATAGCATGTTTCTCAATAGGCTGGATCAGGTACAACAAAAAAGATGAAAAAACTTAAAATATAACATCACAAAGGAAATTTAATATGAAAAAATTATTAACGATATTATTATTTTTGCTAATTCCCGGCGGGGCTGCTGAAATGTCACACACACCTCAAGAGGTAAGTGAAGGAACTACGTTTACAGCTTGGATTGACGTTGATGAAGATGTTGAAAGTGTTACTTTTTACGTTTGTACTCTGAAGGAACCACATACTTGTTACAAACCTCAAAAAATGACTCGAAATGAAAGCCAAAACGGTAGGTTTCAATTCGATTACCAAGTAAAATCTAATGATTTTCCAGGTTATAAGTATGAGCTAGAAAAACAGGATAATTCTACAGAAAAAATACCCGCAAGTGAGTACGGCTATTACGAAGGAATGGAAGTGGAAAAAATGGGTGATTCTTATTATTTCAAAGTAAATATGAAGATTGAAGAAGAACCTGATGGTGTGATTGAAGGATTATTCAGAGAATACTGGACATATGCTGTAGTAATGGCTTTAGGATTCATATATTTTGCATTAAGAAGATGAATTTTGGTGAATTATTAATTTATTGTGCCCCTCTGCTGGCAATTATATCGATTTACATACTTCAGACAAGGAAAAATCTCGAATATCTTAATATCTCGTTACTGTCTTTGCTTGGAGTACAGACCATATCACTTAGCATACTGGTTTACTTTTTCTATACTACAAACTTGGAATACAAATACGTCTCGGATTATTCCGCCGAAAACTTAAGCCTCTTTTACAAATTATCTGGTTTATGGGCTGGACGAGACGGAACTTTGTTAATATGGACATGGAGTGCATCCCTTTTCATGATAATGGAAAGGAGGTTTAACACTCACCAAGATAGGCAAAAAGAACTTACAACTATTATATGTTGCTTTCTGATTTTTGCTCTTACCATAATACAACTTTACATTAACCCTTTTCGAACGAATGAAATAGTACCTCTTGAAGGTAACGGGTTGAACCCTTTATTATTATCTCCTTTCATGATAATTCATCCACCAATAGTGTTCATTTCATATGGGATGATTGTACTGTTATACGCTGCAGGTATGGCCTACTTGATCACTGGGGAAAAAAATTGGAATGAATCAGTAAAAAGATGGGGGAGAGCTTCATGGATAGGAATGAGCTTGGCTCTAATCTTAGGTGGTTATTGGGCTTATGTTACCTTAGGGTGGGGTGGATACTGGGCATGGGATCCCGTTGAAACTGCAGGACTTTTACCTTGGTTGTCTACGACTACTCTGCTCCATACTTCGGTTATGTCCAAAAGAAGGAATGATTATGTTATTTTAGGCCCTCTGCTTGCAATGTTAACCTTCGTATTAGTCCTTTTGGAATCGTTTGTTACAAGGGGTGGAATATGGTCATCTGTTCATGCTTTCATTGTTGAAGAAACAGGAGGAACTTTCTCACGGTTTTGGTTTGTTTTAGAGGAAGATGTTTCGGTAAGAGGATTCTTCATAATGATGATTTTATCAATAATTATAACTTTATACCTAGTAATTCAAAAATATAAAGTACTTGAAGAAAAAGAAAGCAAAAAAATAGAGAATTTGAATGACATGTTCGACGAAGAAAATGTTTTTTTCGCTGCCATTTACACTCAACTGCTAATTTTGACAGTAACACTAGTGCTATTACTTGTGAGAAGTAAGGGATACATGGCACCGGAAGTGTTTGAAATAAGACTGGCTCCATTTGTAGTGCTACTTGCAGCTATTTTTACAATCCATACCTTAAGACCATTCTACGAAATGAAAAATATATTGGTGGTTGCTGCATTAGGAGTTGTATTTAGTTTAGCTTATGCTATTATTTCTGATGAAAATGCCTGGATGGTTGGAGCTATGATTCCTTGGGCAGCAATCTGTGGATTCTCTATTTTTAAGTACATGAACCATCACAGAAAAAAGAAACTGCTAGGAATGCTGCGAGCATGGGGGCCATATACTGCTCACTTAGGATTCATGCTAATTATAGTAGGTTACTGTTTATCATATGGATTGGATGAAGAAAATACTGTGAACTTAGAAGAAGGAGATAGAAGAATCGTTGGTAAATATATTATTGAA
>MDSZ01064796.1_pt1 | contig 12604 bp, 10 predicted proteins | sample 811201 | NCBI WGS metagenome assembly MDSZ01 (sample SAMN05326647, study PRJNA326480) | marine metagenome | isolation source: seawater | place: Indian Ocean: North | collected 2010
CTGGAAAAGGCGCCAGGGACCTTTGCAGCCGCTGTGGCAGGCGCCCCGGTGACGAAGTGGCAGTTGTACGACACCCACTATACCGAGCGCTATCTGGGGAAACCCCAGGACAAGCCAAGCGCCTATCCGGCTGCCGGCGCGGTCGAAGAGTCGGTCAAGATCAGCGATCCGCTATTGCTGATCCACGGCATGTCCGATGACAATGTCGTGTTCGACAATGCCACCGCGCTGATGGCGAAGATGCAGGGCGCGGCGGTGCCGTTCGAGATGATGGCCTATCCAGGGCAGACGCATCGCGTCGGTGGGCCGGGCATCAGCGTGCATCTGTGGCGCACGATTGAGAATTTCCTGGCAGACCATGCCGGCGGCCCGAACCGCGAATAGGCGATTGCGCTATCGCCAGGCGTGAAACACCGCCCGGCGATAGCGATCCTTGCGGCGGAAGGGCATGGCCCATTTGCGCCACCCCCGGTTATCGAGCGCTTCGGGCATGACCGCGAAACGCGTATAGCCAAAGCGGCGGCACATTTCGCGCAGCGCCAATATGTTGGGTGCCCAGAAGTTGGTGGGGTCCCTGTCCAGCTCCAGTTCGGTGAACAAACGCATCGCCGGCACTGGTTCATGACGCAGCGCCGTGACCGTTTCCAGCACCAGATGATCCCGGCTCATCGCGGCGGCGGCTTCGAGGATGCGATAGGGGTCGGTGACGTGATAGAGCACACCGAGCAGCAGCACGGTGTCGAAATGGCCCAGTTCCCCGACCCGATGCTGAGCCACGTCGAGGTCGAGCGACCTTACCCTGGATCCGAAGCGCGCATGGGCGTGGTCGAAGCCCCGCTTGTCGCCCCAGCCCTGGCCGGACCAGCAGAAATGATCGGTGGCCAGTACCTCGGCCGCGCCGCGTCTTTCGGCTTCAAAGGAGAAAAATCCGTCCCATGCGCCAATGTCCAATATGCGCCGACCTGCAAGCGGTTGATTGAAAATCTGGTCCGCCTCCTCGCGGAGGGATGCGAGCGGCTTTATGCCTTCGACCCGCTCGCCATCGGGAAATTCGAAACTATGGAACCAGCGCTGGGGCAGAGGCGGCAACGAACGGGACGACATCAACTGATATTCCGATGACAAAGGGGAAAGGGGGCCGCCGACTATGCGTGGCGGGAGCGCGCTATGGGATCGAAAAGCCCTTCTTTCTGGACAAATGCCCCAGTATCGCTATGCCGCCCCCACCGCAATATGTGCATCGGAGTGGAGTTTTCAGTCATGGGTTACAAGGTCGTCGTCGTCGGAGCCACCGGGAATGTGGGCCGCGAAATGCTGACCATTCTCTCCGAGCGAGAGTTCCCGATTGACGAGATCGCGGCGGTCGCATCCCCCAGGTCGCACGGCACCGAAATCGAATTCGGTGAAACCGGCAAGATGCTCAAATGCAAGAATATCGAACATTTCGACTTCACCGGATGGGATATCGCCCTGTTCGCCGCGGGGTCTGGTCCGACGGCCGAATATGCGCCCAAGGCGGCGGCCGCGGGCTGCGTCGTGATCGACAATAGCTCACTCTATCGCATGGACCCGGACGTGCCCCTGGTCGTGCCCGAGGTGAACCCGGAAGCGGTCGACGGCTATACGAAGAAAAACATCATCGCCAATCCCAACTGCTCGACCGCGCAGATGGTCGTGGCCTTGAAGCCTCTGCATGACGCCGCGACGATCAAGCGCGTCGTCGTCGCCACCTACCAATCGGTATCGGGCGCCGGAAAGGCGGGCATGGACGAGCTGTTCGAGCAAAGCCGCAACATCTTTGTGGGCGACAGCGCCGAGCCCAAGAAGTTCACCAAACAGATCGCCTTCAACGTGATCCCGCATATCGACGTGTTCCTGGACGATGGGTCGACCAAGGAAGAATGGAAGATGGTCGCGGAAACCAAGAAGATCCTTGACCCGAAGGTCAAGGTCACGGCGACCTGCGTGCGCGTGCCGGTGTTCGTTGGCCACAGCGAAGCGCTCAATATCGAGTTTGAGAAGGAGATTTCGGCGAAGGAAGCGCAGGATATCCTGCGCGAGGCGCCGGGCATCATGCTCGTCGACAAGCGGGAGGATGGCGGATACGTCACCCCCGTCGAATGCGTTGGCGACTATGCGACCTTCATCAGCCGCGTGCGGGAGGATTCGACCGTTGAAAACGGCCTGAACATCTGGTGCGTCAGCGATAATCTGCGCAAGGGCGCGGCGCTCAACGCCGTGCAGATCGCCGAACTGCTGGGTCGGCGTCACCTCAAAAAGGGCTGAATGCCCTATGGTTTCCGGCGTTGGCAGGGCGTGGCGCGATGTGCCGCGCCCGCAACGCGGGATGATCCTGCTGTTGCTGGCGGCCATCGCGCTAGCCAATGTAAGGCAGCCCTTTCCCGATCTTGCTCCGCTCCAGCATGGTCCGACGCTGGTCCTCGCGCTCGTGGCCCCGGGAATGGTGCGTCGCTGGCCCCTTTCTGATCGGGCCGTTGGCTGCGTCTGGCTCTTCCTGTTGCTGCACACTTTCGCTGCGCGCTGGATTTACAGCTATGTGCCCTATGATGACTGGGCGCAGATGCTGACCGGTCATGACATTTCCAGCTTTATGGGCCTGCGCCGCAATGGGTTCGATCGCCTCGTGCATTGCGCGTTCGGCGCGTTGCTGATGATGCCATTGGCGCAAGTCGCGCTTCGCCATGGTGGGATGTCGCACCGCTGGAGCCTTGCCTTCGCCTTTGCCGCGATCGGGCTTGGCAGCGCGCTCTACGAAATCTTCGAATGGCTTCTTACCGTGTTTGTGGCGGGCAACACGGCGGACTATTATAACGGCCAGCAAGGCGATCCCTGGGATGCGCAAAAGGACATGGCCATCGCTCAGGCCGGCGCGGCGCTGACACTCATCCTGCTGTTGCGCCAGGGCCACCGACCCCATATCGGCAAGTTGGATTTGCCGAATAAGGAACAGCGATGATGACCGACCTGCCGATCGAACGCCGTGATGTCAAAGGGTTCGATGGCCTGCCGATTGCCGTGCATATGGTGGGGCAGGGGCGGGACCTGGTGCTGATCCACGGTTACTTCTCCAACGCCTGGACCAATTGGATCCGCTATGGCCATGCCGCGAAGCTCGTAGAGGCGGGATTTCGCCTGATCCTGCCCGACCTGCGCGGGCACGGTGAAAGCGCCAAGCCGCATGACGCCGCCGCCTATCCCGCAGACGCGCTGACGGACGACAATCTGGGTTTGATCGAGCAACTGGGCCTGACCGACTATGATCTTGGCGGCTATTCGCTGGGCGCGCGGACGACTGTGCGGATGCTGGCGCGCGGCGCGACGCCCCGCCGCGTGATACTGAGCGGCATGGGCCTGCGCGGCCTTACCCAGACGCTCGACAATGGCGGATATTATACCAATGTGCTCACCAACCTCGGCACCTTCACGCGCGGCACGTCAGAGTGGATGACCGAAGCCTTCCTGAAAACGACCAAGGGCGATCCGGTCGCGCTGCTGCACATTCTCAACACCTTTGTCGATACGCCGGCCGACGTCATCGCCAATTTTCCGCAGCGGGCGGCTGTCATCTGCGGAGCTGATGACGATAGCAACGGGAGCGCCCATGAATTGGCGGACATATTGCGCGACGGGCATTATTTCGAAGTGCCCGGCAATCATATGAACGCTGTGACGCGCAAGGAGCTGGGGCAGGCGATGGTGGATTTCCTCACCGCTTGACTGTGTCGGTGGAGCAAGTCAGTCTCCGGGCATAACGTTCAGGGGACTATCCATGAAAATCGCGATTTCGCTGGCCGCGCTTGCGGCCGCTCTTGTTGCCACGCCGGTGCTGGCGCAGCCCGCGCCTGCCGCTGCGCCGACCGCAGCCGAAGCGGAAGCCTTTCTGACGAAAGCGGAAAAGGCGCTGTTCGACCAGTCGATCATCAGCGGTCGGGCCGCCTGGATCAACGCAACCTATATCACCGACGACACCGACGCGATCGCATCCTATTTCGGCGCAATCGATACGAAACAGCGCGTCGATTTCGCTTTGGAAGCAGCCAAATATGCCACAGCGCCGGGCCTGTCAGCCGAAACCAGACGGCGGCTCAACCTGTTGCAGACCGCGTTGACGCTGCCGGCGCCCACCACTGCTGGCGCAGCCGAGGAACTGAACGAACTCGCGACAAAGCTTCAGTCGGCTTATGGCAAGGGTAAAGGGACGCTCAAGGGCCAGCCGATCAACGGCAGCGACATAGAGGAGCAGATGGGGGTCAACCGCAATCCCCAGGAACTCAAGGAAATGTGGGTCAGCTGGCATGACAATGTCGGTGCACCCATGCGCGACGATTATGTCAAACTCGTTGGCATCGCCAATGCAGGGTCCAAGGAACTGGGTTTTGCCGATACAGGCGCCATGTGGCGTTCCAAATATGACATGCCAGCCGATGACTTCGCCAAGCTGACCGACAAGATCTGGGCCGAGGTCAAGCCGCTCTATGACGAGCTTCATTGCTATACCCGCACCAAGCTCAACGAAAAATATGGTGATGCCGTTCAGCCAGCGACCGGTCCGATCCGCGCCGATTTGCTGGGCAATATGTGGGCGCAGGAATGGGGGAATATCTATGATATCGTCGCGCCCGCGGGCGCCGGCGATCTGGGCTACGACGTCACCGAATTGCTGACCACGAAGGGCTATGACCCGGTGAAGATGGTCAAGGCGGGTGAGGGGTTTTACAGTTCCCTCGGCTTCGATCCGCTGCCCCAGACATTCTGGGAACGCTCGCAGATCGTAAAGCCGCGCGACCGTGAAGTCGTATGCCATGCCTCGGCCTGGGATCTCGACAATAAGGACGACATCCGCATCAAGATGTGCACCAAGGTGAATGGCGACGATTTCGTCACCATCCATCACGAACTGGGGCATAATTATTATCAACGCGCTTATCAGATTCAGAAACCGCTCTATCTCGACGGCGCCAATGACGGTTTCCATGAAGCGATCGGCGACTTCATCGCCCTGTCGATCACGCCCGATTATCTGGTGAAGATCGGCCTGCTCGATCCCGCCAAGGTGCCGGGGTCGGACAAGGATCTGGGGCTGCTGCTACGCCAGGCGATGGACAAGGTCGCCTTCCTGCCCTTTGGCCTGCTGATCGACAAATGGCGTTGGGGCGTTTTCGATGGGTCTATTCCGCAGGATCAGTATGAAAAGGGCTGGAACGACCTGCGCTTGCAATATCAGGGCATTGTGCCGCCGGTTCCGCGCGACGAGACGAAGTTCGATCCGGGCGGCAAATATCACATTCCGGGCAATACGCCTTACACCCGTTATTTCCTGGCCCGCGTGCTGCAATTCCAGTTCTACGAAGCCGCATGCCGGCAGGCCGGATGGAAAGGCCCGCTGCACCGCTGTTCCTTCTACGGCAACAAGCAGGTTGGCGAAAAACTGAATGCCATGCTGGAAATGGGGGCGTCAAAGCCATGGCCCGACGCGCTTCAGGCGTTCACGGGCAAGCGGGAAATGTCCGGCAAGGCGTTGGTCAATTATTTCGCACCATTGCAGAAGTGGTTGATCGAACAGAATAAAGGTAAGTCTTGTGGCTGGTAACGCTCAATAAAAGTTGGTAAATGGCCGGTTCATGAGTGGGCCGGCTATCCTTCTTTCGCTGCTTTTTGGAACTGCCGTTGTGATGACGATCGCCTTGGCGATCGCCTTCGCACATTTCGGCAGGCAGAGGCATGTCCTGACATGGACAGCCTCCTATGCGGTCGGCGTCCTGCAATGGCTGGCCAACGCCGCGGGGTTTTTCCTGCAAAGCGCCGCGATGTTCATCGTGACCGGAACAGCGCTGGTCGTCAGTGCTTCGCTATTGGCGATCGGCATTCGTCAAAGATCCAGCCGACGCGTCAACATCATGGCTTTTGCCGCACCAGCGGCAATCGTCTGCGTAATGATAGCGGTGGCGATCGGCTTTTTTGGCAATCAGGTCCTTCAGGGCATGATCATACCAACATATGTCGGGCTGTTGCTGCTCGTCAGCGCCGCATCGCTCTGGCCGATCGACCGGGCGATGACGCCCCCGGAAAAGGCGTTTTTCGCCTTTCTCATTCTGTTCGCGCTTTGCCAGTTGGCGCTGGCTGTATCGGCCACTTTCATTCGCAGTGCGAGCGAAGGGAAGGACCTGTATCGCAACATCCTGAGCCTTGGCATGCCGACCATATATGTCGGCACGGCCGTTTCCGCCGTGCTGGTGGTTGCGGGCGACCTGGCCCAGCAGTTGCGCAGCCAGATGCGTCACGATCCGCTGACGGAAGTGCTCAATCGTCGCGGACTGGAAGAGGCCGCGTCGCAGGCCATTGCCCAGGCCCGTCGCCACGGACGCCCCTTGTCACTCGTGATTTGCGATCTTGATGGCTTCAAGGCGCTCAATGACAATCACGGCCATATTGCCGGCGATCATGCGCTCAAGGGCTTTGCGCAGTTGCTGATCCTGGCGGTGCGTCGCGGTGATATCGTCGGGCGGATGGGCGGCGACGAGTTCGGCCTGCTGCTACAGGATAGCGACGCGCAGGCGGCGGCCGACGTGATGGAGCGCGTGCGCCTGGAAGTTACGCATCTTTCCCTGCCGAAGGTGCCCGAAAGCACGCTACGCGCCAGTTTCGGCGTCGCCGCCTTGCTTCCCGAAGACTTGACGCTCGAAGATATGGTCCACCGCGCCGATGAGGCGCTCTATAGCGCGAAGAAGCTGGGCAAGAACCGAGTCAGCATCGCCGGCGCTGCATGATCTACCTGTCAGCGGAAGGGCGGTTCGTTGAATGCCCGCAGCTTGCGACTGTGCAGTTTCGCGCCCTGCTGCCGCAATAATTCGCATGTCATGATACCGACGCGCAAATGCCCGGCTATTGCTTCCTCATAAAAGCGATTGGCCTGGCCGGGCAGCTTGAGTTCGCCGTGAATGGGCTTGTCCGAAACGCACAGCAACGTGCCATAGGGCACGCGGAAGCGATAGCCTTGCGCGGCGATCGTGGCCGATTCCATGTCGATTCCAACAGCGCGCGACAGGCTGAACCGCAGCGCCGAATGCGAATAGCGCAATTCCCAGTTCCGATCATCGGTCGTAACCACAGTCCCGGTGCGCAGGCGCCGCTTGAAATCCTCCGGATCGTTGCCGCCTAGTACCGTTTCGGCCGCAGTCGCCATGGCGACCTGAACTTCGGCAATGGCGGGCACGGGAATTTCTGGCGGCAGCATCGCGTCCAGCACCTTGTCATCGCGCAGATAGGCGTGGGCCAGCACATAGTCGCCGATCCGCTGGCTCGGTCGCAGCCCGCCGCAATGGCCGATCATCAGCCAGGCTTCCGGGCGCACAACCGCCAGATGGTCGCAAATCGTCTTGGCATTGGCCGGCCCGACGCCGATGTTCACCAGTGTGATGCCGCTGCGATCGGGCGCCATCAGATGATAGGCGGGCATCTGGTGCTTGCGCCATGCACCTTCCGCAATGGCGGCATGGGGGTTGGCGGTTTCGTTCGTGACATAGACGCCGCCCGCGCCGGACAGGCCAGTGAAACGGCTGCCTTCGCGTTGCAGCTCGCCACAGGCCCACGCAACGAATTCATCGACATAGCGATGATAGTTGGTGAAGAGGATGTAACGCTGCACATGCTCGGCCGGCGTGCCGGTATAATGTTTCAGCCGTGCCAGTGAAAAGTCGGTTCGCAGGCCGTCGAACAAGGCGAGGGGCCTGTCGCCATCCACATCCGGCATAAACAGGCCATCGGCAATTTCGTCACCAATCTCCGCCAGTTCGGTTGCGGGGAAGTGTCGCGCCAGTTCCGTTGGCGGCGTTCCATCCAGCGCATTGATGTCCAGCCCGTCGAGCACATAGGGGAAGGGGATTTGCTGGTTACTGGGGCCGACGTCGACCTCTACCCCATAATCGCGCACAAGCAGGTCGATCTGCTCAGCGAGATAATCCGAAAACATGGCTGGCCGCGTGATCGTGGTCACATAGCGGCCCGGTTTCGACAGGCGCGCAAAGGATCGACCAAGTGGCGGCACGTCGCTGTCGCGCCGATAGGTGATGCGCAGTTCAGGGTAGCAAAAGCGGCGGTCGTCGCGGGCTTCTGGGGGCGGCACGCTGCCATCGCGGGCATAAGCGCGCATCGCTTCGCGCAGCGTTTCAATGGCGGTCTGGTAGATCTGGTCGATTTGCCCGACCGTGGCTTTGCCGATGCTCTGAGTCATCGCCTCCCGTTACCGCCTTTCGATGACGGAAGGAAGACCGCGCGCCAGTCTTGTGAAAGCTGGCGCGCGGTGCGGAGGATCAGAGCTTTTCGAGCATATATTCAGCCGAAGATACCTTGAAGTCACCAGGCTCTTCGACATTGAGGTCTTCGACGACGCCGTCCTTGACGATCATCGAGAAGCGCTGGCCGCGCGTCCCCAGGCCGAACTTGCTACCGTCCATGGTCAGACCCACGGCCTTGGCGAAATCGCCATTGCCGTCGGCGAGCATGGTCACCTTTTCGTCGGCGCCGGCCGACTTGCCCCAGGCCCCCATGACAAAAGCGTCATTGACCGCGGTGCAGGCGATTTCGTCCACGCCCTTGGCCTTGAGCGCATCGGCCTTTTCGATGAAGCCAGGCAGATGCTTGGCGGAGCATGTGGGCGTGAAGGCGCCGGGCACCGAGAAGATGGCGACGGTCTTGCCGCTAAAATAGTCATCCGACGATACCGGCTCCGGGCCGTTTTCCGTCATCTTGGTGAAGGTGGTGCTGGGAATGCGTTCACCCTTGGAAATCGTCATGCTGTGTCTCCTGCCTATCTACGCGCCGGGAGGTCGGTTGCGACCAGCGGGATGTCAAGGCGCGGATGCACGAATATGACAGGGCGCCCCGAGCGCCGGCCCGACTGTCCTTGGCAAGCATGGTAAGCCTTCTATATTCAGATCATGGATCAGGCCCAATTTTATGGCGGCAATTTCTTGCTCGCCCTCCCCGGTATGCAGGATCAGCGGTTCGATCATTCGGTGCTGGCGCTGTGCGTGCATGACGCGGACGGTGCGCTCGGGATCGCGGTAAGCGACGAAATGGAGGGGCTGGGCCTCCGCGAACTGCTGGAAAGCTTCGATATTGACGCCAGCAAGGTGCCCGATACGCCAGTGCTGCGCGGCGGCCCGGTGGAGCCGCGACGGGGTTTCGTGCTCCATTCGCTCGATTGGGCCGGACAAGACATGATGCAGGTCAATGACCAATGGGGCCTGTCGGGGTCGCTGGACATATTGAAGGCGATCGCCGAACAGCGTGGACCCAGCCGCTATCTTGTAGCGCTGGGCTATGCCGGCTGGGGCGCGGGACAGCTTGAGGAGGAAATGACCGGCGAAAGCTGGTTCTTGGCCCCTGGTAATGCCGACCTGCTGTTCAACACACCTGCGCGACGCAAATGGGCTGCGATCTTTGCCGCATCGGGCGTCGATTCCACGCATCTCGTCGGTGGGGCCGGACTGGCATGATCCGCCATCGCGACGCTACATAAAGAAAACTTTATATCGAGTTGCCTTGATCCGCGCCGATTGGTAAGGCGCGGATCATCCCGCCGCCGGATTGTCCGCCGGCGCGCATCTGACATTTTTCAAGAACGGAGACACGCCCGTGGCCACCGCCCCCGCTGCCCAGACCCAGGATTATGTGATTGCCGACATCGGCCTTGCCGGTTTCGGCCGCAAGGAAATCGAGATCGCCGAAACCGAAATGCCCGGCCTCATGGCCCTGCGTCAGGAATTTGGCGCGGCAAAGCCGCTGAAGGGCGCGCGCATCACCGGTTCACTGCATATGACGATCCAGACCGCGGTGCTGATCGAGACGTTGGCGGAACTGGGCGCGGAACTGCGCTGGGCGTCGTGCAACATCTTTTCGACCCAGGACCACGCCGCTGCCGCCATCGCGCAGCGCGGCATCCCCGTTTTCGCCGTCAAGGGCGAGACGCTGGAGGAATATTGGGATTATGTCGTCAAGATTTTCGACTGGGGTCAGGACACGACCTGCAACATGATTCTGGACGATGGCGGCGACGCCACGATGTTCGCCCTTTGGGGCGCCCGCGTCGAAGCGGGCGAAGCGCTGTTCACGCCCGATAACGAGGAAGAGGAAATCTTCGTCGCGACGCTGAAGCGCTTCCTGGCCGAACGTCCGGGCTATCTCACCAAGACCGTGCAGGCGATCAAGGGCGTATCGGAAGAGACCACCACGGGGGTGCATCGCCTGTATGAATTGGCAAAGAAGGGCAAGCTGCCTTTCCCGGCGATCAACGTGAACGACAGCGTCACCAAGTCCAAGTTCGACAACCTCTATGGCTGCAAGGAAAGCCTGGTCGACGCGATCCGCCGCGCGACCGACGTCATGCTGGCGGGCAAGGTTGCGGTCGTCGCGGGCTTTGGCGACGTGGGCAAGGGCAGCGCTGCCTCGCTGCGCAACGGAGGCGCGCGCGTGCTCGTGACCGAAGTCGATCCCATCTGCGCGTTGCAGGCGGCGATGGAGGGCTATGAGGTCGTAACGATGGAAGAGGCCGCGCCCCGCGCCGACATCTTCGTCACCGCGACCGGCAATGCCGACGTCATCACCGTCGACCATATGCGTGCGATGAAGAATATGGCGATTGTCTGCAACATCGGTCACTTCGACAGCGAGATTCAAATTGCGGGCCTCAACAATATGAAGTGGACCGAGATCAAGCCGCAGGTCGACGAGGTTGAATTTGCCGATGGCAAGAAGATCATCGTGCTGGCCAAGGGGCGTCTGGTAAATTTGGGCTGCGCCACCGGCCATCCCAGCTTCGTCATGTCGTCCAGCTTCACCAACCAGGTGCTGGCCCAGATCGAACTGTGGACCAAGGCAGACGATTATAAGAACGAAGTCTATGTCCTGCCAAAGCATCTGGACGAAAAGGTGGCCGCGCTTCACCTCGAAAAGCTGGGCGTCAAGCTGTCCACGCTCAGCCAGAAGCAGGCCGACTATATCGGCGTGCCGGTCGAAGGCCCGTTCAAGCCCGATCACTACCGCTACTAAGATGGACATCGAGAGGGGGAGGCTGAAACGCCGCCCCCTTTTCCGTTCAGCGATCATCATTCTGCCTGTGAATCTTTGAGCCAACCGCTTCCCGCCATGCGCGATCTGCGTTAGGTCGGTGGCACTTATGATGAGAGACAGGCAGGTTCTGCACATGGTGGGCAAGCGCCTATGACGACGCTCTCGCCTGTCGCGGCCATGATTTTGGGGATCGTGCTGGCCCTATGGCTGGGCGCGGCCATCTGGGCGGTGATGAGCGGCCAGCGCATGCGCCGGGAAGGAACGCAGTCGCAAGGCAAGCTCGACCGTTTGACCATGCTGCTTGCGTCGGCCCCGGCGGCACCGGTCATTGTCCACCCCGACGGCCGGCTGGAGGCTGCGGACAGGCTGGCCAAATGGCTTGGCCGCACCCGCGCGCCCAATTTCCTTTCGGAACTGACCGCTGAAGATGGCGGGATCGAGCCGGAAGATGCGCATGCGCTCGCTCAAGTCATCGCTGCCGCCCAACGCGCCGGCAAAAGCTTCGCTCTGCCCGTTCGCGGCATCGATTCGACTCGCTTGCTGCTTGTGCGCGGCGCGCCCGCCGGCCCAGAGCTTGCGGAAAGCGGCGGCGTTCTGCTGTGGATTTTTGATGCAACCGACAGCCAGGCCGAAATTCAGTCCCTTCGAAGCCAGGTTGCGCAACTGCGTGATGCGTTGGAGGCGCTTGCCGGGCTCGTGGAAGCGGCGCCCTTTCCAATGTGGCATCGTACCCCCGACCTGCGGCTCAGCCTTGTCAACAGCGCCTATGTCCGCGCTGTCGATGCCCAGGACGCTGCCGATGTCATCACCCAAGGCATCGAGCTGGTCGAATCCGTAGGTGGCGTCCCGCCGGAAGCGGCTGCGGCCGATGCGATGGCACGCGACCAGCTGGTCGAACGCATGGTGCCGGCCACGATCGACGGCGAGCGCCGGATGATGCGGGTCGTCGACGTGCCGTTGGGCGATGCGGGGATAGCCGGCTACGCGGTCGATCAGCATGAACTGGAGCAGGCGCGAGTCGAGGGTCGGCGGCTTGAAGCCGCGCAGCGTGACCTGCTGGACCGTTTGTCTGCGGGCGTCGCGCGCTTTGGTCCCGACCGTATGCTGCGCTTCTGGAACCAGCCCTTCATGAGCCTCTTTGGCCTGCGGCAGGAGGCTCTGGCGGATGCGCCGGTTTTCGAACGTGTCCTCGACCAGATGCGCGACGCCCGCCGCTTGCCTGAGCATCGCGATTTTCCGGCCTGGCGATCCGAACGGCGTGACTGGTTCCTCTCGCCTGAACCGGTGGAGGAAAATTGGCTGCTTCAGGACGGCACGCATTTGCGCGTCTACGCCCAGCCGCTTCCCGATGGTGGGCTGCTCCTCATTTTTGAAGACCGTACCGAACAGGTCCAATTGTCGAGCGCGCGCGACACGCTGTTGCGGGTGCGGACCGCCACTTTCGATAATCTGTTCGAATCGATTGGTGTCTTTGCCGCTGACGGCCGCCTGCAAATGTGGAACAGCCGTTTCC
>MDSZ01184987.1_pt1 | contig 12604 bp, 33 predicted proteins | sample 811201 | NCBI WGS metagenome assembly MDSZ01 (sample SAMN05326647, study PRJNA326480) | marine metagenome | isolation source: seawater | place: Indian Ocean: North | collected 2010
TATCTAGCATTCTTTCTCAATCTATGCCTTTTATAAGTTACTCCGCAACAAGTGTCAACATATTTATGATGATTTTTTGGTGAATTTAATTTATTTTTACTGCACCTTTCGGGTTTTGCTCCTATTTCTCTGCAAATAGATTTCCATATCTTGCCATGTCCACGACCTGCATTTCCATGACGATGATAAGCTAGAGCATGAGCAATCTCATGTAGAATGGTATCCATGACTTCATCTTGGTCATTAAGCTCAACATACCATTCTGCTAGATAAATTAATTTCCTATTGTAACTGCAAGTTCCAAGAGAAACTTTTTTATTGTGCCATCTGAATCTCCATCCATGTTCTAGTAATCCATGTTTGGATAAATTGTGAATCGCTAAGAATCCTGCATAACTTTTGTCCATAAACCAACCTTACCAATTTTTTTTTCGCTTGTCAAATGTTTTTTTTATTTTTTTTAAAAATCTTTATCCATCATATATGCTAAATAACCTATCGCAACCATAATCATTATTAGTTCCATAATATTAATCTGTTAAATATGAAACCATGAAAGAAACTAATTTATTACTTTCATACATTGATCTATTGTAATCTTGGATTTCCAAGAAAAATGATAAACTTTTTTTGTAGAAATTAATTTCATCAAATAATTCTTTATCATCGTATTGGCATTGTATTTCTGATTCTAACGCTATTAGCGATAGAAGATTTTTTTCTAGCATTTCTTTTTCTTTCATTTTCTTGATTGTCTAATTATTAAGGCATCATGGATTAGTTTTCTAGTTGGCTTATCCAAATACCTTCCATTTTCATCTTTAGGTAAAGTATTTAAAACATCTTCAGTTTCCAAATCCAATACCTTACAAATGCACATTACCTTCCTCAATATGCCGATATTTTTATATTTAAGAATTGCCCATATTGCATCTGCTTCCACATCATCCGTTTTCTTGACGATTTGTAGTAGTTTTGTATCTTTCATGTGTCATATTATTGTTTTTATTAAAAAGGAGAATCAAATACTATCGCATTGCTATCTCCATTACTTTCTTTAACCCAATAATTCCAACCATCATTGCACATTTCTTTAAATCTCTCAACGATTTCAGAGCATTTCACGTGATTGTTTTTGCAAAATCTGCAACCCGCAATCGAGGAAACTTTAGGATATAACCCTTGACTATGTTTTGCATCAACATAATTGCGAAGATATTCATCGACTTCATCACCTTCGGATTGAACACCTCTCATGTTGAATTTGTCATCGTCATAACCATCGGGAAGAGTGACTTTTGGTTCTCCGTATTCGTCAAGATCATAATTAGATTGATTATTTAAATCCAATTCATCTTGCGCAAGATCAGATTCTTCTGCATCATCTACATAATCATCGTCCCAATCACCTTCATCTGACCAATCATCATCTGATTCATCGTAGATAGGCTTATTTGCCTCGTAGACTACCTTATTTAACTCTTTGCGAGTGTCGGTAATGTCGGACACTACCTTGTACTTTGAAACCCTCAATTTTTGGAAGTCGCAATCAGTTGGAACTGAAACTGCATCTTCGGGATCAAACTCGACAACCAACAAGCGACCATCTTCTCCTGCCCATTGATTAGCATAATCATACGAACCGACGTGAAGACCATAAGAGCAATGATTGTCCTTGTTGTCATCTACACAACGACGCGCAACTTCGATAGTCTCACCAACTCCATTAAAAATCTGATGAGATTCGTTTGTAGTACCTTGCACTACAATCGTATCGGCATTACCTGTGCTTGAATAAAAATCATCCTTAACACCTTTGTATCCCAATACCTTACCTTCGGGAGTAGTTGGCAATGATTTGTAACTCAAGAAACTATATAATTCGTTTACAGAGTTGGCAGATGGGTTTGATTGCAACCTAGTAATGAAATTTACTAGAGGAGCAGAATCCTTCATACCTGCTCTCAACATCTCCAACAACTTGTCAACAACAACACCATGAAGACGATGAGTTTTGTAGTAAACTACTTCGTCACGAACTTCAATGTCACCTTCGACAAAATCTTCAACTGCCTTCTGAATGTCTACGAAATCTCCAAGAGATTCATAGTTGCCTTCAAGAATTGCATTCTTTGCATTCTCAAAGTTGGGATGATCTTTGCGAAGACTATAAGGTTTACCTTCCCAAAAGATTGTTATTACATCTTCGCTATACATATATGGTACTTTATTCATAATTTTTTGCTTCCTACTTTTTGTTTTGATTTAATATAACTATAACAGGTTTAATTGTTTTCGTCAAGTATTTTTTTTATAAAATTTAGGGTTGGGGTTATCACTCCCCAACCCTTTGATTATCAACTAATTGGAGATACTTTTCAGTCTCATCCAAAAGACGAAGACCATTGTCTTCCTCATTTAACCTACCCCAAGTGTTTGCTTGTGCTGAAATGTAAATCATAAGAGGATACTTTTCTACAAGACATTCTACATTAGCCACAAAAACCTTTGCGGTAGACTTTGCAATAGGAAACTTTTTCTGAACCCATTCCTTATCTTGTCTGTACAAATGCAACATGGCAACTCTAGTTGGATTAGAATTTCCACCTTCTTCAAGAATTTTCCAATCCCTAGCAACTTTCATTACCAAGTGATCCGAATCTACATTATTTAATTTAAATTGAGAGTTGGTGAACAATCTATTCAAAGTATATCCATACTTGGATATTTTATCTTGAACATTTTCTTCTTGGAAAACGAATTGTTGATGAGCAAGAGTTGCATTCTCTACATCATTCAAAACTTTATCCTTGCAATATTGGATGTAGAAATCGTTGTAAGAAATCCAAAGATCACTATCTAATTTCTTTACATCTCCAACTCTAACACCAAACAATCTAATTGATTTGTTTTCAGTATCGGGTTCTGCACTTGCACGAATCTGACCCAATTTGCGATACAAGTCATCCAAGTCCATTGAAACATAATCATCTCCCGATACATTATAATTTTTAATTGGAATATAAACTAATTTACCATTGACAGAACCTTCAATATCTGATACGTCGGAAACATCATTGATTTGCTCTTCAAAGTTATCCCAAAAGTCTGCCATGCGAGTAGCATAACCTTTGTCAGTCTTCATTACGAACAAAGGGATATTAGCGCGACTATTCCCATTTGCTTGACGAATGCCTGTCTTGATTGGCTTTTGCTTTTCTACTTCTGATGTGTAAACGATATGACTATCATCGACTTGATCGAAATGCCATTCATTCTTCATATAATCTTTAGCACCATCAGTAATTGGATTGATAAAATAAATAGTTTTTAGATTATCGTTTTGTTCAAACAATGTTCTAGCACGAAGATTGTTGCCATGAGCAGATTCAATATCTTGAATTGCAAACAAAGCATCTTCACTACAATGTATTCTGTTTACTTTGCTAGATTGAACCTTATATCCATCTCTTGCATTTGAATCTTCATTCTTATCTGTTTGAGTAATAATTAAACTTTCATTGTAATCATACTTGCGCTGAAAATAAAATGAAGTAATTTTAATGTCATTCCATTCAAATGAGTTTTCAAAAATAGTTCTCATTTGATAAGGCATAGCATTTACAACTTTTGCATAGTTGGATTTTGCTTCAAACAAATCAGTAGAATCTGCGAGTTTTCTCTTGGCAATTTCTTGAACACCTTTTGATGCTACAACCAAATACTTTGCAATCGTTTTTTGAGTAGACTTGTTGTACTCCAAAGACTCTCTGCTATGATGCAATTTTACTGCGCCCAATGGAACTCTGAGATAGAAATTATCTTGTTGCAAAAGATTGTCGCAGATACTTCTGAGTTTGTCATCTTGAACAAAATTGTTTAAATTAATAGCATTAGTATCAATCGGATACTTTACTCTGCCCATGAGAATATGGGAACGATTACTAGCATGATTATAACCATACCTAGAACTATCATTTTCTTTTACGAAGAACCAATCGTCATTATCACTCTCTAAGATTTTTTCCCTTGGAGAAATAAAGTCATCGTCAACACCAATGAATTTTGGCATTTCTTCGTTGGAAAAGAACTCGAAAAACTTTTGTGCAATTTCTTTAAACTCACCTACATCTGAATCAGATACCGCAACTTCAATAGATAGACCTGTTGGTTCATCAGTTGGTTCTGCTTCTCCAATCATTGCAATCTTGGTATCGTCATCGTCATTAACGAAAACATTGTAAGTCTTTTTTACTCCACCATGATAGGAGACACAAGTAAAGTTTTCACCATAGGACAATGGAGCAAACTTACCAATGCCAAAAGCACCAATGTAATTGTTTGATTCTCTTTTGGTTGACTTGCCATACTTGGAGTAAAGACCGAATACATCTTCTTGGCTAAGACCCCCACCGAAATCACGAACTGCAAAAGTTGGATTCATGCTAGTTGGCAACTTGACTTCGATAGGACGAGAAGCATTTGCTTCTGCATTTGCATCGAGTGCATTTGCGGTAATCTCTCTAACAACTGCAAGACGAGTGTTAGAATAGTTGTTGCGAAGAAGAGATGCTACGTATCTCATATCTTCTGCATCTATCGTACAATTTACAGATTCAAAATCGTGACTTTGTACTACTTGTTTGTTTTTGTCTTGTGTGATAATCATTTTCGCTTTCCTTTTTTTTGTGTGATAAAATTTAAACTATGCCCATACCTTACAATAATTAATTCCGCTTGTCAAACTTTTTTTTAATTTTTTTTTGGTCTGCTATTATATCTAGCATCCATTATCTGTCTTATCCTGTGTTGAAGGGATTTGTACTCATTAACTAATTCAAGTATTCCGTTGTAATATCTTTGCCTACTATCTTCTTCGTGATGCAAGGATGCCTCAATTAAAGTTTGTTTAACTATAAAATCTATGTCGTTGTCTTTCATTATTATTTATCTGTTGATAGTATTATTAATACAAATAAAATAATTAGAAAACAACCAACCATTACATTTAAAAAATAAAATACTTCGGGTAGATTGTAAGCTAAATCTCTCATAATGAATTTCCATGTTCATCATCAGAATAAATTCTATCTGTCATTGGCGCAAATCCTTTTATATTTGATGGAGTTAATTGTTTAGATAATCTTTGTTGAATATCTAGTAAAACATTATCTGCATAAATTATATCTTGCATATCTCCGTCATTGATACTAGCATTTTGTTCAAGATCGTCAAGAATATTTTCACAAGAACTAATTATCCCTTTTAGTATAGTCTCTTCTAAGGGATCATCTTCTCTATTTATTTCTACTCTTTTCATGCTACCATCAAATCTTCTAACTGAGAGTAATCAAACTCACCTTTCTTTGCAGGAGTTGCAACCTCATACAAAAACATTCTGATTGCTTTACAAATGTCAAGATACTCATCCCAATCATTCATGCCTAACATATTTCCTTCACCTTGTCCACCATACGCCATGCGATAACCTTCTTCCATTGGTGCAGTATTAGGATTTTGCTTTCTTACATATTGATTAGTTTGAGGACATCTTGAATAAGTCCAAGGATTGTGCATACTATTTATATAAGTAAGAATATCGACAGAACCTGTTTGGTTTCCAACACTATCAACATTATTATTTGGATTGTAATCTATAAAATCTACATTTGCACTAACATAATCTGTTTTCAAATCTTTAAGCTGAACATGAACTGCGCTATATTTATCTCTACTATAATATTTATAAAACTGATTATTGTAAGTAGATTGTTGTAACAATTTGCAACCTAATTTTTCGCAACTCTTGTGGTCACGATCACCTTTGCTTGTATAACTAAGAATATTATTTTCGGGCATAATTTTCTTAACTAATCTATTACTTTTGAATATGATTGAGTCGGGACTCCAACGATTCCAACGAATTGGAAAATGACCAATACCTCTATGCTCTACTCTTACATCTGCAAAATAATTCTTCATAACTTTTAGCTTTCTATATTTTAGTTGTTTTTAATGTATCCATTGAGCCAATGCTGAACTTTCTCGCAAGCCTCTAATACTATTTTGTTTTCTTCTGTATTTTCTCCGATAGCAGAAACCTCTGCTTCATTAATTATCATCTGTATTGCTTCTATCATATTCATCTTAATCAACTAATCCAAAGGTATTTGGATTTTGTATCTCCTCTTCAATGATTTCCATATCAACTTCAAAAGAAGCATCTACATAGTCAGTATCCAATGGCAAAGGGAAGTTGTCATCTTCTACCTTTTTAATTGCATCATCCCAAGATTCAGCTTCGACCTCTGCCGTTGCATAAACTTGCCATGAGCATGGAATTCTGTATGTTCGTGTTTTCATATTATTTCTTTTTATTTATTTTTATGATTAATCTAATTAAGAAATTTCTAATCTATAATATCCGTTTTCTATTTGTTCTGTTTCGGTTAAAGATTCAAGACCCAAATATTGCTCATAAACCTCACGAATGTAATCTAAAGGTTTGCCAATATAAAATGTAGGCTTATACTGCTCACTAGGATCATCGTGACATTGCTTATCTATTGCAATAATCTGATCGAGCATTTTTTGTGGTTCAACATTCCAAACTTTTCTAACTTTCATGATCGTACTTTAGCAAATATATTTTACCTTGTCAATATTTTTTTTAATTTTTTTTAATTTGTCCGAAAGTTTGCTCCCATTCATCCCTTACTTGAATATCGGGGCATTCATCAAGTGGTTCAACACCATATATCAACATATCTATAATGTCTGAAACATTCATGTTCATTGCCTCATGTTCTGCGAGATCATATCTCATATCATCTGCTGATGGTTCATGCTCTCTAGTCTGTCTTTGTGTTGTTCTCATATTTTATTCTCCTTCATTTGTTGCTACGACCAACAACTTAACAGAATTATTTTCACCTGTCAAGTCGAAAAGATCAACAATCAAACTAAATATTTCATTGTTGTGTTTATTTACTTCAATCCAATTACAATTCTGTCCGTCATCAGTATTGACAACATCCCAATCGTATTCCAATAACCTAGCTTTCTGATACTTTGTTAGCTTCATATAAACTATCTAGTTTGTTGTATTTTTCGTCTATTTGTTTTTCTAAAGACCTTATGTAATTATAGTTATTACCTCTTCGGGAATCTTCATAATCTAACTCTATTTCGAGATGCCTAATTGATTTCTTTAAATCAAATATTTCATCTCTTACTTCTTCCTCTTTTTTCAAACCTTCCATAGCTTTTTTATTCATATTTTCTGTCGTATTTTTTATTATCTAGTTTAGTCCAATCAACTTCATCGGCTCTTATTTTCCATGCAACCTCTCCGTTTGTGGGATCAACATATTCAATATTAAAATCACAATCGTCAAGAGTTTTATATGGATCGTATTCTCTTACTATTTGTTCTGCCTCATCTCTGCTTTCTGCATTAACATAAAAGCAATTAATTATTTTAATTCCTACCGCGTATTCTTTTTTTTTATTCTTCATTTTCTTCGTTTAAAACTTTCTTCTTTAATTGTATTAATGATTTGCAAACGGATTCCCAAGAATTTTCCTCGTCTTCCATTTTAGAAATATATTGTAAAACTTCATCTATACATTGCGAAACAGGAACTTTAACTCTTAACATTTGCATTTTCATTTCATCATTTTCTTTCTATATTCTTCTGCGAGATCAGAACCCCATTCATCAACTGATTCATCAGACAAATCGCAAGCAATTTCTATATTACTAATATTATGCCATGCTTCATCGGCATAAACACTTCCATCGGGATTGAGACTTGGAAGTTTGAAGATTTTATCACTATCGTATCTTGTGATATGTCTAGCGATAATTTCAATATCGGATTCAATGCAAGCCAAGCGATGTTTAAGTTGAAGATTTTCTAGCTTCAATTTTTCTGTTTCCGATTTAAATATTTTATACTCTACCTCTGTCATGTAAGCATAAGTTGACTTATTTTTATCCATCTCCTCTGTTCTTATCCTAGCTTGCTCTGCAAGACTAAGGTTTACGGATTCTTCGTAAGTTGGGTAATCGTCTCCTATAATTTCTTTCATGCCTACACTCTACTTTACTTTTCTATTCTTGTCAAGACTTTTAAGCACAATTTTCTCTTATATATGCTCCAAATTCATCATTATCCATTTTGGATGTATCAACCTCTTCCTTGTTTGACATAGTAAAACATTTATTTGAATTAGAATCAACACCAAAAAACACTCCCCCACCATTTCCTTCTGCATCTCTGCTTGGATAAAGAGATATTCCATTATCTAACTCGATCACATAAACAGGATCACGCTTATCCCAATAGTGGGCATTATATTCACCATTAGTCATTTCTCTTATATTAATTATTCTTGCCCCTTTAAATTTTTTATTGTTATATTTCATGATACATTATTTTCCGCTAGATAAATTCCTTCCTGCTCTAGTTCTTGTTCCGTAAATTCCATAGGCTCTTCCCATTCTTCGTCATGCAAGAAATAAGTTCCTGTGAAATTATCGTAGTAAAACTTTTTTTCGGTTTCGTCTTCGTATATGTGGTTTATATTCATGTTTTGAACTTTACTATGTTTTTGTTTTTATGTCAAGAGTTTTTTGAAATCAGTTCTTCTTGTTAATATTTCTTTTAATTGTTCTCTTCTAGCAACTATTTTTTCTGTCAAATTAAAAATCTGCTCATCACTTAAAACACAATTTTCAGTTTCGGTTGGTTCGTCAATCTCGTATAGAAACCCACTAATGTCAAATTTTAATTTGTTTAAATAATCCAATTCGTTTTGTATTGAGTTCATTGTATATATTCTCTTTCTCTTAAATCTTCTTCAAACTCTTTTTTAAATTCATTTAACCAATTAGGATTAGTCGCAACTTCTGCAACGATTTCCCAAGGATCACCGATAAAGTTGTCAATGTCAACATCATAATGAAATTTTATTTGATCGACTAATGGCATTGTCTTAGTCCATTCTTTGTATGTTGGTAAATTTTGCATGATATATCAAGCTGAATTTTAATTTATTAATAAAAACTTTATATTTAATTGTTAAAACTATTGTTCTGCATCTTTTATAATGCTTTTGCTTGTGTTCTACCCCCTGCATCTAGCACATTGCGAAGACAACTTGATTGCCCTGCTCTTGCGGTAACTTTCTTGGCATGGTCAAATGCACTAGGATCAGCAAATTGTTGCATAACCATAGTTGATTTATCTAAATAAATATTAAGACCTTTGCGCGGAATTGAATTTGCAATCTTTTCTCCTAATGCTTTTGATTGTTCTATACTTGCTATAAATGCTTCTGCCGTATTCATAATTGTATTTTCGCATATTCCTTTCTGTTTGTCAATAAAAATTTAAAAAAAATTGCACGGAGAGTATCCGTGACTAACTCCGATATAGTAGTAATCGAATTACTTTCTAGTCTTTTTCTGCATCGTCATACAAGGAGTGTCCTTTTGGAGAGGACGAAAAGAGGTGAACCTAAGTTTAATTTTATTCTTCCAAAGCTAAAGTATAAATTCGACTGATTGCTCTTGATGCAACAATCAATTCGTGTTCAATTTCTTCCTTATTATTTGGGCATGAAATAAAACCATTCAAAACCCCTTCGATTAAATCATTAAGTTCTCGCTCAATATCAATCGTGCTTGAAATTAAATCTGATATTTCTGAATTACTCATACATCAAAACAACCTCTCTATTTCCTTTTTTATTATAATTAAACAAAGATTGCTCTCTATCTGTATCTATTTGATGATACTTATTTTCTTCATTTGGCGGATCAACTGCAAAACAAGAAACATCCCATGACCATGTGCTAGGGTCAGTATATTCATACTCTCCTGTGCCATCTTGTTTTACTACGCACCACTCGTCTCCACAATAAATATTATAATCTATATAATTACCATCTCCCAAGTCATAACTATTCCAATAGTCAAAATTATCTCCTTCAGTTATAACTTCGGGATTAATCTCAACTTTTTTAATGTGAATTAATGCTAAATCAGTTATTGCTAATGCAACTTCTTTTGGCGCTTGCCAAGTTTTTATTTTATTAATCATTATTAAAATTTCATGTGAGAAGGATCGATTGGGGTAATAGGGTATTCACCTTTCACTCCAAGTTCTTTCAATCTTTTATTAATTAGGGAATTCAACTTATCATTTAAAGCAAACATTTCGTCTGCGATTTTTTGAGCAGGTGGATATTCTGATATTTCCCAAATACGAGTATTAAGACCGCTCTCTGTACTATACAATTTATTTAAAATTTTTAATTCTTCGCTTTTATTCATGTTATTTATCCTCTTTTAATTTTTCTTTTACTGCTCTCTCGCAAAGTTCGTTAAATGTTATACCTTGTTCATGCGCGAACATCATATATTTTAACAACTCTTCCTCGTCAAAGTCAAGCTCAATCGTTTCATGTTTTACTTTTTTAATAATAAATCCTTCGTCTTGTGGGATAAACTTTAACTCGTCTCCCACTTCCCAACCTAATCTCTCCATCAAATCATCGGGCAAGCGAAAGTATAATTCGCCATCAAAATTTTCTTTAACTATTAATTCTGTTACTTTCATTATTTACCTTCATCTAAATTATCAATATTAATGATGGTTGTACGTAGGATTTTTTTTGGATTTTTTCTGTAATAATCTTCATCCAATAATCCATCTAGCAAATTAACAATACCCCAACCTAATTCCCTATCCAAAGGAACAGGATCACTTTCTTTCTCATGTGGGGGTTTGAAGTCATGCCACAAGATCGACAAAAGATGATCTCTTTGTTCTTTTAATAATTTATAATCAATATTCATTTTAACTCCATTGAGTCTTCTTCTGATTCTTTTTCTTGTTCTTCTATAAAACTAACTTCAGCATTTTTTTTCCATGCTTTACTTATTTCCCAATCGGCATCTACTTCTTCAAATGCTCTCTTTTCTGCATCATCTGCTGATTCTGCATCAATAAAGTAAGTGCGATAAGTTGTACTTGCTATTTCTATTTCAAATGTTTTCATTTTATTTCCTCACAAGTTAAAACTTCTCTGTCACCATGAGTGTGGCGAGTATGGTATTTCTTCAACACCTCTTTGTCTTCGGGTATTGGATAAAACAATCTATCTGCACCATATTCATCTAGTAAATCTTCTACTAAAGTTTCTGCATGAGTTGCATCTTGTGCATTAACTTCAATATACCCACCGATCTCTTCTGTTATTGATAGTCTATACTTTTTCATTATTTTTACTTTCTACGAATTTTTTAGCTTCCATTAAACTATTGCAGAACTCTTCGATCTTGTCAACAGGAATCTGAAAATATTTGTGTTGACTTAATCCTTGGCTTGTGATTGCGGTGCAACCAACATGGTTATTGAAAGTATGAGCCTTAACTTCAAGACCACTTAACCCGCTAAAGTCTTTTGAGCTAGACCAAAAAGTTTGTTTGGCTAATTCTTTTTTAGTCCTACCTTCAGACCACTCTATTGTTCCGATTATTGTTTTTGATATTACTTGCATACCCTTACTTTCGCATATTTCTTAACCCTTGTCAAGAGTTTTTTAAAATTTTTTAAAATTTTATTCTTCGTACATATAAATAGGAGTAAATTCCCCAACAAAAGCACATTCAATATTAAAATTAAAATATTCTGTTGCCTCTTCTTGTGTCATGCCATCTCTGTTCATAAGAGTTCCAATTATTTGATCTGCTGAATAAATAACTTTACCATCACTAGAATAACCCATTATAGATTCGTCAAATCCATCAGCAAACATAGCTTCGGGATTATGCTCTGAAATAGTCTCTCTTAATCGTTCCGCACGATCAGCACGAAGTTTTCTTATCTTGTCTATTGTATCCATATCTTCCATAGTTATTGCTCTCAAGTTTTTTAATTCCTCTAACAATGGTAATCCTTTTGAATTTAAACAGATCATGAAAAAATATCATCATCGTCTGCATCACTACACTTTAGATGTCCTTGCATATTATCATTTCTCTCTTCTTGAGTGAACCATTGGTATTCTGTGTTAAACATATCATCTACATTGCTTGGATGAAACCCTGCATTAACAAGCAAGCCTTTAAATTGTTCTCCAATTTCATTTAAATCTGTCGCATCATGATCGGATTCTATGCTATAAGTTTTACTATGTATTTTGAGTGATAATTTCATAATTATTTAATGTTATCCTTAATTGTTTCTATAAAGCTCTCTAGTGCCACTATATGGGCATTGCGAGGAAGAGTATCTGTTAATTTTAATTCTTCAATTTTTTTATTGAAATGATTTATAAGATCAAGTGCAAGGTCATTTCTTCCATCTTGAAATCCTGCATCATAATCATCCATTATTTCACCCATATTTACTCAATGCTCCGTTTTCCATATTTAATTCTCTTTCAATTTCGGGTTGAAGAGTTTCTCTTATTTCAATCTCATTGTCAACACTTAAAGCATCAAGCAATTTAATAATATTTTCTCCCATTTTATTTCGGTTCTCTTCACCGATAAGAAAAATATTGTCAGCAGTTATAAGCATAAGATCA
>MDSZ01192097.1_pt1 | contig 12603 bp, 6 predicted proteins | sample 811201 | NCBI WGS metagenome assembly MDSZ01 (sample SAMN05326647, study PRJNA326480) | marine metagenome | isolation source: seawater | place: Indian Ocean: North | collected 2010
ACGTCACTTCCAGTTACAGTAACAAACTCAATAGCATTACCAGAAGAGTTAACTTTTAAAGTTTTACCAGCTGCTCCTGTGTAGTTTGTTGGAGTGTCAGTTAATCCAGCAAATGTACTAGATCCTCCTGATCCTCCTGAATCATCAGCTATGACAAAACTTGATGATCCCGAGTCATACTTTAATATCTTGCCGTTAGCTACACCTGTAGTATTAACATCAGATAAATCATTAATACCTGTAACTAAAGAAGGTTTATTTAATATCTGGGAATCTCCAGAACTAGAGTTCCAGTCAGCATTAACATTAACTTCTGCTCCAGTAGCTATACCTGCTAACTTTGTAAAATTAGCAGAAGACATAGTTCCAGAATTAGAACCACTAGAAGCTTGAAGTTTTGAACCTTCTATAGCTGCTGATGCATTGATATCAGCATTAACTATGGTTCCGTCTTTTATTTTGTCAGATGTTATAGCTCCTGATTGTACTTTTGCATTGGCAATTTGTTGCTCTTGTAATTCTTTAATAGCGTAAAGAGTTTGATCTTGATTATTATTTAGATCTTGTGCTCGTATCGAAGAACCAGATGCATATGAAGCTTTTGGTTTTGTGTTATTACTATCGTAAACTTCTGTCTCTCTAAACACTCTTACAAGTACTCCAGTCAATGGAGCACCAGTAGCTGCTTGTACTGAACTATCTACGCTAGTATTATTAAATGTGATTTTGGCGGGTGAGGTGGATACAGAATATTTAGTTGTTGCTTGTGTTACTCCATTAAGAGCAACTTTTACATCTTCAGTTTGTAAAACGGGAAACGTATATGTAAATTCCAAATGGGTTCCATTAGGAGTATTCGTCCCGTTATCGGTATAAGTTTGTAATGACATTTGCCTTTATAAACGATTTGCTTTTTTTTGAAGTCTTGTGATTTCTTCGATATCACCTTCACGGGTGGCTCGTTCAATACGTTTGTTGTAATATTGCTTTTTCTCTACTATTCCTCTTTCTTCAATACGGGATTCAGCTAAATTCTGTGATTTTCTTAAAGCTCTACGAAGCTGTCTATGTATATTTAAAAATTCTTTTCTGTCTAATTTAAGTCCTTTTTGAGTTGCGTTTTTATAAGCTGCTCTGAATTTTTTACCATTGGGACTATTCATTATCCTTTGTACTTCTCTAGCAAAAATCTTACTTTCACCCATTATCTGAGTAACTTGAGATCTTTGTGCAGGAGAGTACTCAACCCCGTTACCATTAGTATTTAGCTGAGGTCTACCATCAAATTCAACATCAATTAAAAATTGTTTAATAGGAGATATTTCTTCACTTTGTTTTAAAGTTGGTGAATATGTATTCCATAAACGTACAAAGAAGTTTTCAGGTTCTCTAATTTTTGAACCATCAACCCAATCGTATGCATCAGGTAATCCACCTTTCATAATTGGATTTCTATTTGCTAATAACTGGAAAAAATCTTGTTCTAATTCTTTTAATTGTGGACTTAATAATCTACTAAATTCATTCCTTATACCTGATCCTGGAAGAAAACTACTACCAAAACTAGACAACCATCTATTCATAGCTGCTGGGTTTCCAGCTAACATATCATTCATTGGTTCCAGACCAGCTAAGAATGATTTGTTTACTAAGTTAGCAGATAAAATATAACCTACTTTGTTTAACTGTAGTTCTAAAGTTGGTTCATCTAATGAATCGAAATTATCCATAATGTCAGCAGTTAGCGCAAGCCAGTCACTTATAGCACCTAAGTTGTCATAGCTATACCATTTACCATCCCAACCTCTGTAGCTTCTAGGTTTCCAACCAAGTTGATTTCTAGTTGCTTGTCTGGTCTTATCGTACAATCCATTGCCATGTAAATTACCCATTGAATATGCACCAAATGCACTCATAACAGTAAGAGTACCAATAGCTCTTCTACCTTTTAATTCTGCACGTATTGTTTCATATGCAGCTTCGGGATTTACAACATTAATGTCAACTCCTCTACCTTTTAATAACCGTTCAACTTCACTACCAGTTTGCTCTGCAAATGGTTTACTAAAATTATCTAAATCTTTAATAAATCCACTTAAAGGTGTGTGACTACCAGTAAACCTCAACATGTTTATAGCTGTACGTGGAAACATGAGAAATGGTTTTAATCCCGGCATATAACTAATCATTGTAGTGAGACTATCAACCGCTTGATTATCTAAGTTCATGGCAATCTCTTTACTTGCGTATTCGACTCCCTTGTCTGTAATCATGCCAGTTTCATCAAACATCTCTTTATATAATTTGTCACTTGCATCACTTAAAGTTTTGGAAGTTACTTGTTGACCTTCTCCAACTAATAAATCAAATGCTCTACCTCTAGATTCAACACTTGCAATAAATGATCTTGTAAATCCATCAAATGCTGTCATGCTGTTAGCACCAAATCTTAAGACAGGATTTTCAGCTAAATCATTCATAGCTTCTACTCTTATCATCATTGCTTTAGGACCATCTAATCCTTCAGCAGCTTTGGCATCAGCAAACGCATTTAAAGCTTTTAAAGTATTTTCATTTTTTATTTGAAAATCTTTACGCATTACATATTGAACAGAACTAGGATCTCTAGATGCTTGTCTGAAAACAGTATTCATATGAGTTGTAGCTTTTTGCAAAGTATCTACAAAACCAGCACCATACATATAACCAGCTCTCCTTAATGTGCGTATATCACCTGAAGCAATTGCACCAACCATAGTGGCGATAGGTCTTTCTATCATTAAAACTAAGTTAGAAACTCCAGCTTTTAATGGTGTACCAATAGCAGATAGAACAGAGTTATAAATATTACCCCATGCACCTTGTACTACTACTGAAGGCATATCAGGATTTGAATCTATAATTGCTTTTTTAAAGATTCCAGTTGATTCCTTAAAATATCGGTTTAGTTTAGCAATAGTATTTACATTCCCATCTGTTACTTCATAAGCCAGCATTAATGGTTTTAACATTGAGGGCTTTGTTTTATTAAGCATGCGGATTTGTTCTATTGCTTCTCTAGATTCATCAGTAATTTTTTTAAGATTTTTTATAGTTTCTTCTTTTTCACTCTTAATGTATTCAAGAGCGTTATTCATTATGTTTTTCTTACCACCTTTCTTTTTAAAATCTAATGTCCTAATTCGATTCCAAAGATTGGTCATATTTAAAGCTCTACCTCTTGCATAAGAAGTTTGTGCTTTTATGTTCATAAGATATTGCAATCTATCTAAGACTTGCTCTTGTGCTCTTTGTACAGCTTGAGGTGCATCTGCCATTAATCTTGCACCTTCTGCCATATCAGATACTTGACCAGCTAATGATGTACTTACATATGCTTGAGCACGTGCAAGATCCATATTCATATAGTCGTCAAAATATTTCTTGATAGCATTAAACACACCAGCATAACCTTCTGAGCTAAGTACTTTAATTCCTGTATCAGCGTCTGTACCTGTTAGGAAATTATCCATAACACGTTTCATCTCTGTTACATCCATTTCATACAAAGCAGCAGCTAAATCTTCTCCTACTTCTACAGCTTCTTTATGAGTTATGACTTTACCAGTTTGACCGTGCCACTCAATATCTAACTGTAAATCCTTAGATAACTCTTTCATAGTATCAAGACCAGCATCATCAAGATTTAATCCTTCTCTTAATGCAGAATCTGTAAATACACTACCTACTCTTCCTTGTACACTATCTATATTTTTAGTGATCCTTACAGCGTCAAATGAAGCTGATACGATACCGCCATCATCAGCAGTTCTAAACCCTACTTCATAGTCATCATAAAAATCATGGATACCTTTAATTGGTTTATCTAGATCAATGTCTTCAGTTATAGATTCGTTGTACTTACCCATCTCTGTAAACTGATCTTTTCTTTTCTGACTATTTATAAGTACTTCGTTTTCTACAGGATCTTCAGATAATGTTTCTTTTAAATTTTTCTTTGCAACCCATTCTTTAGCTTTCTCAGATTTCGGCACCCATTGAGTTGCATCATCAATACCTTTAAGTTCTCTAATAACTTTGGTACTTCCTAATAAAATATCTCCAGCAAAACTTAGACCAACTCCTTCATTGATATTCTTCATCCTTTTTACTTCAGGAGAATCACTATCTAATGTGGCAATATTATCTGGTATCCAGCCATAAGTCTGCGGCCACGCTGCTTTTAATGAACCAGAAGCGTTATGGTCAGTTAAGTTTTGGGTGTTAATTCTATCTACTATGACACCTGATAAAGCATCTAAACCAGCTGTACCAGCAAACTTAACAAGGGTTTTATTACCAAGTGCCCAGCCAACTTTGGCATGTGCTGCCATACCTAAACCTTTTAAGAACATTCCACCATATAAAGATGGGATGATAATTCCAGACATATCTCGTACTCCTTGGAGCACACCATTTTCGTATTCTGGAAGCTTAGGTAAATTTACACCGGGCAGTATGTTTATAGTATCAATAGCAAAATCAGTGACACCAGCTCCTGCAGCAGCTAAATAGTTTCCTGGATTATATGCAGATGCAGAACCAAAACTTTCAGTAAAAGCTTCTTGTGGAGTTATTTTTTCTCCAGCGGCTTTCCTTTCTCTTATATCACTATAATCAGGTGCTTGATCTGATTGTGGTGTTTGTAGTCCCGTAGAACTAGATTGTTGGGATGATTCCTGACCCTCCACTTGACCTTGGTCTATAACAGAATGTAGTTGTTCTCTATTAGTAGCTTCTCTATTAAACTGATCAATAGATTCTATAGCGTCTTCTGCTAATTGTGGTACTGATTCATTCAATTCATCCATTATTTCGTCATTCATTCAATTCATCCGTATTAGGAACATTTCTATTTTTTGGATCTAAATGGCTTATCTTATTTTGGTAGTTTTCAGTTTCTTCTTTGTTTAACTCTTTAGTATTTCTTTCTTTCCAAGCTAAAACATCTGCTCTGTACTCGTTATAGTTCTTATATCTTTTACTTGACCATGTAGGTCTTGGATCAAATCTAAGATCTTCTAAAGCTTTTATTTTAATTTCCTTATCACCATATTTATAAAGTAACCGTGCATATGCTCTTTTTTGATCTCTAGTTAACTGTGAATTTATTGGTTTAGTAAAATCTAAAACAACACCTTCTAGTTCTAATTCTTCTGCTAGCTCAGTTCCAGCTAAAATATGACCTGGAGGTATTTTATACGTTTCAGCAAGTTTTAATATATCTTTTCCGTCTGGACGTAGAGCAGCTACACTATCACTTATTCCTGTAATTGCTCCACCATAAGTACCCCAAGCTCTAGCACTTGTGATACTGGTTGCAGAATAATTAAGTAAGAATTGACTCTCTGTAGGTAACCCTTCAAACAATTTTAAAGAATCACTCGAAAGTGGCTCCATACCTATTGCTTTTCTTTGTAAGTTAATAACATCAATAGCATTTATACTATCAAACTTTTTAGCAATTCTTTTTGCTTTCTCCGGTATAACAAATGATCCTCTTTCTGCTGACTCATTTTGCATATTTATCAGTTCTTGTTCACTAAAAAACAAACGGGGAGAAGTTAAAGATTCACCACCTAGTAGTTTTATATATTGATTCTCTTTACGTATGGCTTCATCAATTCCTTTAGTATTTTGAATAACTTCTTCTACTGTGTAGGAATTTGGAGATATTAAATTACCACCGACATCTTGAAAAGGATTTTCTTTGTGACCCGCACCTTTTTCTAGAGCAGTATCAAATTCAAGTTTTAATTCGTCAAATGCCATTTGACCAGCATTATGCCTTTCTTCTGGAGGTAAAGACCCAATTATTTCTATAGATCTTTTTTTCCATCTTGCTTGAAAATATGAAGTTAATGATACAGCTCCATCATCCCATCCGCCAGGCATCATAGTAGATTCCTTTTTAACCATATTCTCAAGCATTTCATTATATAGCTTTGCCCCAGAAATTACAGTATCTCCTTGTTGTGCTTTTAATTTATTTTTTTCTTCAAGTTGTATTTGTATAGGATACGTTTTTAAGATTTCAGAGGTCATATTTCCATCTCTATAAGCTATATCAAATTTATTTTGATATTCTTTTATTTTATTTTTCTCAAGACTTAAAGTATCAATAGCAGTTTTTAAATAAGGATCTGCATGACCACGGTATTTTAATCTCTGTCTTTCTTGTTCATCTCTAAGTTTTTGTATAGTTTCTAATCTATAACCATCTTCAGTAATTTGCTTTGGATCAAGAGTTTTAAGGAATGCATCAGTATCAGCTATTGCATCTAGTTTGTTTTGGTTTTCTATTCTTAGTTGTTCGTTACTAGCACGATCAATTAAAGCATCTTCTATATCAGCTACTTCTTTTTCAAACTGTAATCTATAAGTTGTTTCATGACCATCTGCATGTATATATTTTTTATCAAGTAAGTCATCAATTTGTCCCTCTTTAAGAACTCCTTTTTCTGCTAATACTTTAATTTCTTCTAAACCAGCTCTTCTAGCAGCACCTTTTCCTCCATATAAACCTTCATAAGAACCTACGTAATTGTTTAGGCAATGAACATTGTCCGCTCCAGCTTTCACACATGATAAAAGACTTCTATTAGCTTCTACTTTCTCCTGTGTTTTAATTTCTGTTTCCCTTGTTGAGTACCAATTATTATATGCAGCTTGTTCTTTCTTTCTTTGTCCATCAAATAAGTGTTCATTAACAAGAGCTGGATTAATATCACCTAAAGATTTATAAAGTTGTAATCTATATTTTGATTCAGCTGCTTTGTACTCTTCGTAGCTAGTGGCATTTTTTAATTCTGGATTAGTACTTGGATTATATTGATCAAGTTTACTTTCTACCCAAGCAACAACAGCTCCGTGTTGTTCTGCTTTATTTAATTTTTTAAATTCAACAGAAGTCCATATATCACCGCCATTAGATTCATGATTAAATCTTAATTTATTAATTTCTGATCCTTCTTTTTTTAAAGTTTCTACACCAGCTTTATAGTTGTCTTGATCTATTTTAGGAAGACCATTTTCATAGAGCCACATATAACCCTTTGCATAGTCTTCTTTTCTTTGTTCTTCTTCTCTTTTTTTTAATACACCAGCAATGCTGTCAGAGATACCAGCTAATGCTTCCATGGTTGTACCGCCAGCTAATGCTGCGTATTTGGCATTACTAAGTTCTTGACTCCAGTAATTATCCATGCCAGCATTAATATCTTTGTAGGCAGTTTGGAGTGGAGCTACATAATCTTCGGAATCGACAGGATCAAATGATCCACCTTGAAATGAGTCAGTCATAATTAATCAGGCATATTAAAGTTAACGTTGTTGAAAGGTGACTGAAAAAGACTGTCAGACATACCAGAAACGTCCATTGATAGACCACCATCTGTATCTCCAAAAAGATTTGGTGTTTCGTCTCCTTCTGCCATTCCAGCTAGACCACCAACAATACCTCCTAATAAAGGCATAGTTGTATTCATCATTTGAGGAGGTTGTGGAGCCAATGAAGGAACTGGTTGGAAAGCAACTTGTGAGAACATTTTGTTTCTTGCACTCTTTGCTTGTCTTCTAATAGATTCCATATTTTCTATCGCAGCTTCTTGTGATCTAGTTAAAGCAAATGCTAAATTTCCAAGTTTTCTTCCATACTCAGCAGAAACCATAGTTTCATACCTTGCAGCAGATCTTCCAGTCATACCAGAAGCTGCTCTTTTCCCTAACTTCTCTTTAGTCATCTTCATAAAAGCTGATTCAGACTTTGCAAGTGCTGAGGATATCGCACCACCTATAGTAGCCCTAGCTTTTTCATAGCCACGATTAGCAGCTAGATCATTTTCATTTAGATCTATATTATATTTATTAATTTTTGCAGCATAAACTGATCTTTGTTGTAAAAAACCTCTTTTACGAATTTCAAGAGCACGCTCATATTCGCGTCTCCTTCTTTCGTTTTCGGCTTTAGCAGATTGCATACCAGCAATCCCTTTAAGACCAGCTGATGCTATTTGTGCAGCTAGTAAAAACGACATCGGCAAAATTCTATAAAGGATAAATTATTGGGTCCGTATTTTAATTCCCTTACAAATTTGAACCCTAGGAATTTAAGAAGTTTTAAATGAACCTTGTTTCGTTTATCAACGATATTCCAAAGCAACTTCTCTTCTCTACTCTCTATATACTTCTTTGATTCTCTCGCAAAAGTATGTGGATATTTAAGGATAGATGGTGTACAGAGCATCCAGATTTGCCCATCTTCAAGTACGCCAGCTATTCCAGCTATTTCATCATTTGGAACTTTAAAGTAGACAGAATCACTATTATCAATTCCTACTACTAAGGCACTTTCAGGATCATGTCCATGACCCTCAGTTAATTCCATCCGATCTTCTGGTAATAAGTTAGAAGCTACATGTAAAGCAGCTTCCAACGTTGCAGGATAAATATATTTAGACACGTTTATATAATTTATTATTGTAATCGCCTTCCCAGTTGTATGAGATTAAAGTTGAAGGCGAAGGATGTTTAGAGGAAATAGTAACGGTTAATGATTTGTTTCGTTCATAACAAGGTACTGTCTCAATACTGTTAGGTAGAAAAGTACTTGTATTTGGTAAAAGCTGGTTAGCTTTGTTAACCTCTATTTGTTCTGTATATGAACCTTTATTCTCTCTATCAATAGTTATTGAATAAATTCCTACATCACCAAAGCTAAATTTAATTCTGTGTATTATTAAATCAGCTCTAGTATCTGATCTCCAGTTTTCACCAGATGCTCTTTGTACATAAATAGTAGGTAGTTGAACTTTCATTTCAAAGTTGTAGCCAATTATGAAACGATCATTTGACCAATCACCATCTAGATTTAATCTGTTATTACTTGAGGTATAAGTTATCTGTCCATACCTACCTAAATTCTGTACAGGATTAGATCCAGTTGTAGTGTTAGTGTTATCGTAAGCAACTAAATCTGTCAGTTTTTCTATACCTGTAGGTCTAGTTATATAAGTTTTATTAGTTGCAGCATCATATGTCCATTGACGACTTACAACATCATTTGTCTCCATTGAATGATCCAAATGTATTGGATAGTCAACATTTGATTGAGTTACAAAATGGCTTCCAGTATCAAGTTTTACACTGTATTTTAATAATTGACGTTTATTAGCAGTTCCATTTTCAACAACAACATATAAAGCATCATCAAGCATACAATGGTAAACAATGTTGCCAGTAACTTTCCAACTAAACCAAGATGATAAATCTCTTTCTGATCCACTATCAAAATATCTATAACAAAATAGATCTTCAGTACCTTCTTCACTAAAGAAGATTATACTATTTTCTCTTGAGTTAGATATTAGTTTTAAATCTTTAGTAAATAATTCCGATACAACTTTACTTTGTTCAACAACTGTAGGTTCTCCTTCTCGTTGTATCCTAGACATTTCAAAAAATCTACTATATTTATTAGCGTTATCTAGGAAACCAACAGTAGTTCCTAATGATATTGGATTAGTTTTAAAATTAAAGTTATAAGTTGATAAAGCATTTATCTTTGCTGTACTTGGATTTAAAAGGTCACTATCAGTAGTTAACATAAACTGCTGATTTTTTGTAAAAATTAATAAGCCAGCGTTAACCTGAATAGCATCAAAAACAATAGCTGGATACTCCGAACTAACCGAAATATCAATAACATCAATATTAGAAAAAGTTGTAGCAGTCTTAGCCCAGTAATTAAAAAAGTTTCCAGGACGAGACATTATTATATTTGCATCACTTAGCATGACTAATCTATTTCTAAAGAAAAGCATCTTGTTTATAGTTTTACCTACAAAAGATGCTCTTGGATTAGTACCACCATCAGCGGATGTGTCGCCAGCATTAGCAACTTCATAATCAACTTGATCTAAAACAAAACTAGTATTATTTCTACGTACTAATTTGACTGGCATAGTTGCCTTGTCGTACTCAATTTGGGTTCCGGGTTTAGCACACTCTTCCCATACTCCTTCACCATCTAAGTCATTATTTCCAAAAAATTTTACATAGTAATCGTCATCTTCTGTTTGGTTACTGTTAGCAACTCTAATAACCATTCCATGTTTACACTGTTTTGGTAAATCTTCTACTGTTAATATTTCTCCAGCAACTACATTCATCAATTGAGAATTAGTAGTTGTTGCTTTAAATGCACCTTCGGAAGTAGGTCTGCTTATATATAAACCAGTACCAATTTGTTCTACATAATAACCATTAGAAGGATCGTGTCTCCATTGGTATAATGAGTTATTACCTGAATGACTAGTACCTAATATTTCTTCTCTTATATTTCCAAGAATAGATTCAGCAGTAACTGTTTGTTTTGTCTCAAACGATGTAGGGTCTGGTCTGATTAATCCTAAATTAGCTTGAACTTGGGAGATACTATTAGCTTCTATAGTTACTTTATAATAAGCATCAAGCATATAAATATAAAAGAAATCTCCTTCTTGCCAACCCTCACCTCCATACAACAAATCATGTGTATGTGTATATCTAGTTCTATACTCAACGTTTGAACCAGAACCAACAGGAGTTGATTGTCCTGTAGTAGTAAGTCGGAAGTTAAGATTTTTCCTTCCCGTCTGTAAACCTTTACTTATAGAAGCACTATGAGATGCGACGTTTGATGAAGATGTATAACTAGCGGTAAAAATACTAGAACTAGTAACTGCTTGTACTTGATAAGTACCGTTTGTAAGATTGTCTGAATCTAAATAAAAATAATCATTAACTGCATAGCCATGGTTAGCTAAAGTAATTTGTAAAGTATTACTTGATGCAGTAACTTCAGCAGTAACAGTTTCAGCTTTTCGGTAAACACCAAGATTATAAGAAAAGTCAGAACCATTGCTAGTTGATACAGCATCATAATCTGTAAGTTGAACATTACTACTTACATCAAACACACGAGTACCAACATTAGGTGCTACTTCATCTCTATTATCTCCGGCAGTATCATCACATCGAGTAGAGTTAGTTAATCTATCTGTGTGATTCTCCATTGCACCGTTAGTATCACAATAATTATTACTTGTTCTTTCTGCATCAATACGTATTCTTGTTGCCGTAGATATGTCAGTTAAATTGGTATTACTAAATAGATTTAAGCTATATTGATTTGCATATTTTATTGTTTCAAGTTCTATAAAAGCTTCAGGAGGTCTAAGTGGTTCGACAGTTGTAGCCATACCCACTTCTTTTGTTCTATTTGTTAAAAAAGTAAAATCATTAACAGTTAGAGATTGTATATCTTCATCATTTGTATGTGTAAGATAATTTACAAGTTGTGTATTTAATGTAGAGACAGCACTTATATAATCCCATCTTGTACTTCCATCAGTTATGTCAGCATTAGTACCAGATGGTCCGCCGGATGCTGCAGAAGTTCCGTCAGTATCACATTCATAAATATTTGAATTATGAGTAACTCTGTCACCAACAACAAATGCAGTACTTGCAGTCCAAGGAATACCACCTGTATAGACATTCATTTCTGAACCGTCGCTGCATTTCCACATATTAATATCGCCAGTTCTACTGACTTGACCTATATATTGCTCTGCTTCATCTCGGTAATAATGAAACCATCTACCATTTGCTACAGCATTATTAGTCCCATCACTTAAAGAACCAACAAACTGACCTCCTGGTCTCTTCATTAAACCATTGGTTATATCAGGTAGTACGTTTTGTGCAACATTAACTTGTCCCGGAACTTTTAATTCGTCTGCCTGTTGTGAAATTCCTCCTGTTAATGTTGGTACTTGTTGTGTAACACTTGCCATTATCTAATTAGTGATTTGAAAGGTTTGTATGAGTCGTAACTACTTTCATGTGGGAATCCCATGAAGGAGTGATCACCTTGGTTACATTCGTAATCAACAACAGACGCTCGTGTTAAACCTTCTTGTGTTTGTAAAAGTTGTACTAATTGTGGATTTGTGATTAACTGTGCAGCAGCTCTAGCTGACGCTTTAGCAATTATGTATCTTTGAAATACGGAAGGTATATCTGTAAAGGTATAAAGATAAACAACATCTATTTCAAGATCATCATCAAACTGATCTGTATGTGCGACTTTATCGTATAGTCTTCCATTACGTTGTACTAAATCCATAGACTTATCTTCGCTTCCACTAAGGTCATAACGAAGTACGTTGTAAGGTAAAACTATATATTTTGTTGTTGGATCTGGAGACACTTTAACGTGATCTTCAGTATTAAAATGCCAACCTTCATTTAAAACATCCTTAATACATTCAGTAAGAATGTTGTAAATAAAAGAAGTTTCTGGATTATTTAAATTTAAAGATGTAATTGGTGATTGACCTATGGCACCCAAAATAGAATTGACTGCGGATAGTTCGGTATCGGTTGCAATAGTTGAAGTAGCCATAAAAAAAAAGGGAGCCGAAGCTCCCGTATAAAGTGTATAAATTAGAATGCAGAAGGAGCAGTAGCACCAACATATAATTCAACAGCAGCAGCTGGGTTTAAGTAGTCTGCACCCAT
>MDSZ01222155.1_pt1 | contig 12602 bp, 9 predicted proteins | sample 811201 | NCBI WGS metagenome assembly MDSZ01 (sample SAMN05326647, study PRJNA326480) | marine metagenome | isolation source: seawater | place: Indian Ocean: North | collected 2010
CAGGTATTAAATTAGGAGTCTGTATACTATGGTCTACTGTAATATCCTCTACAAATAAATCACCACTCGCACTTATGTTTCCACTTGCGGTTATGTGTCCATTATTTTGTGTTCTAATACCTTTGTAGAAATTAACATCACCATTAAGAGAATCTAAATATACACCGTCATCAAATGTTACTCTTCCAAATTTTGTATTATGTGCAGTTACTGTTCCACTTGAACTTATGTTTCCACTTGCGGTTATATTTCCATTAAATGTATGTGAGTCTGTTGATGCATCTCCAAATATATTTGAACCACTTGAATAGACTATTGAAGAAGATACAATTGTTGACTCTATTCTACCAAATGAACCAGTTCCTGATACTTTGAAATTTCCACTTGCAGTTAAATCACCATCAAGAATGAAATTTTTATTAACTCGTGTATCACCTGACTCACTTACCATTAACCAACCATTACCATTTGCATCCCCAAATGAGTGTGGAGAACCTAAAGCTCCAATATGCATTGATGCAATATAATAGTCGAGTGGCCCACCATCCATAGCTACACCTGTACTAAAAAACTTACTTCCAGATGTATAGGCATCACCACGAGAACGAATACCTCTATCTCCAACACCTGTCATAAAAGTTGTAAAACCAGGATTAGCACCTGAAACAATTAAAAGTGCTCCAGCATTATTTTGAACTATTTCAATTTGATTTGATGTAGCACTTCCACTTCTAGTAAATTTCTTACCATCTTCATAAACCTCTTTTACTATCTTACCAGTTGAATCTTTTGTCTCTATTTCAGAACCCTTCATAGCAAAATAAGTACCATCTGCTTTTGTAAATTTTATCTGACCAGAGGATGGGTCAACCGTTGATTTTACTTCTGCAGAACCAGATTTAAATATAACTTCTTTATGATTAACTTTCATAACATCATTAATCAGAAGATTATCAGATGAATCAACTTTTAATGAAGCTGATTTTGAAGAATTTGTAGCATTTCTTATCAATACTTCACTATCGTTTGATACTTTAAATACATTAACATCTTCTTTATTTGTAATTTTAAGTAAATCATCTTGTGTGATACCTCTACTTCCAGTTTTACTACTACTGATATGTAAAAGAGCTGTTGGTGTTGAAGTTCCAATACCAACTCTATTATCACTTCTAATTACCAATCCAGTAGAAGTACCCCTACCATTATATGTACCATCTCTTCTTGGTGAATAAAGTCCTCTTGGTTTATATTCTCTAAAATAAGAACCACTAATTGAAGACGATGGTAATGAATTATCTAATAAAATAGATGTAACAGGAGATGATGAGTTTACCTCTTCTACTATATATGGTAGATTATTTACAACCAAAGTAGAACCCTCAATAACTCCGTTTAAAGAATTTCTATTTGTAGAGTATGGATAAATTAATTTATCATTAGAAGTATCTCTTTTAAACATCTGATTATGTGGATGTTTCACACTAGACATCGGATAACCAGTTTTAAGAAAACTTTGAGCTTCAGATAATACTGCTGCAATTTTTGAAGCTGTAGAACCACCACCTGTTAATGAAGATGACATTGTAAGTAATGCCTGATGATATGCCGCTTGTGATTCTTCTACAAAATTATTTTCACCAGGTCCTGTACTATATACATACTCTGAATATGTAGTCATACCAATTAGTTGATTAATTAAAGCTACACAATCAAGGACATCTACCGATTCATCCCCATTAAAATCTGCTAATGTTAATGCTTGACCTGTCAATGGTGCGGTATTGTTTATATGATTGCATATTTGGACAATATCTAGGATATTGACATCACCATCCATATTAACATCACCTAATAAATAATCACCTCCACCAGTATCACCTATACCATCATTTTGATTACCAATATCTATCACAAAATGTGCACTAGAAGTAGCTTCTATATAATCTGGTCCAGAACCTCCCATTTTTTGTAATTTTATTTTCCACTTATAATCTTGATTGATTAGAGACTGAGAAACTGCAGCTGGTAAGGTTGGAACACCTGACATATTATTGTCATTATAAAAAACATAAAAATTGTGTTGATATGTTTGGTTTTGATGAGATAAAGTTCTATCATAACCAAACTGACCAGAAGAACTATATTGTTCTGAAGCTGTAAAACATAACATTTCGTGGTCATATGTATATCCATCACTTGATGAAAGTATACTTCCAGAAACTACCGTATAATATGAATTATCATCCCAACTCTGGTCTGTTTGCCAAGAAAATTGTAATGGTGATTGAGGTGAATTAGAAGCTGAACTTTCAAATGGTATCCATACATAACCACCAAAACCTGAGGTAAAATCAGAACCAGCTGGATTATTAACTGACATTGTAGCGGATGCATCTAATTCTTCAAGTACAGGGTCATCCTCAAAAAGTCCATTCCATATTTGAGCTCCTTGTGCATCTTCTACCCACCACTCCATATCAGATGGAATATACATTCGCGAATTATTACCGAAAGTTCCAAGTCTAGTATTTCCTGCATTTGAAAAATCTTGGTCTGGTTCTTCCATTCCAATTCCAACTCTAACATTACCAGATGAAGATACATATAATGCATCTTTTGTAGTTCCTGAACCATCTTTTTTATGTATATTAACTTGGAAGACTGAATCTGATGATGAAGCTTCACTAGCACTAATTATTAAACCTGCATTAGAACCAGAATGAGCACTTATAATAAGAGAACCACTTGTGTCAATTTCAGATGCCATATAAAGTTTATTAATTCTTCTAGCCGCATCACCAATCTGAGCTTGTACATCTCTTGGTAAAAACTTATCACCTTTAATTTCTCCAGAACTTATATATGATGATGTATGAGCTATAATAGCCGCTTGTGATGTAAGAGTTCCTGTTGTTGAATTAATAGTAAGTTTATTATTACCAATAGTTACATTACCAGTAGAACTTAATGTTCCACCCACAGACATATTACCAGTTCCTTCAATTGAACCAGTAACTCTCATTTTTGAACCCGAATATATAAATCCTGTATCGTCTATTATTAAATCATTTCCACTATCATCAGGTTTGGATATAGAGAATGAACCAGTCAATTGTGTTGGCCCTTCTACCACCAATGTATTTGAACCACTAACTTTTAATGAACCACTAACTACTACTTCTTTTTTACCTGAAATTGGTTTTTTTATTTCTACAAAATTACCTGCTCTAAATCTAAATGCTTTTCCAGCTTCTTCTTTAATATCAAATGAACCTGTCAATTGTGTTGGCCCTTCTACTTGGAAAGTATTTGAACCACTAACTCTTAATGAACCACTAATTTCAACTTCTTTTTTATCTGCTATAGGTTTAATTCTAAAATAATTATTTGCTCTTACATCACCTGTAATTGTAACATCGCCTGTATTTATAAATTGTCCTATATTAGTAAGAGTAGATGAACCACTAACTTTTAATGAACCTGTTATTTCAACTTCATTTGTTGTGGCCATTTTTGAACCAGTTGGATTAAATATTCCAGTTCCTCCACCACCTCCTCCACTCGGCCAAGTTGTTCTTCTTACACCACCTAATACAATACCTGCACTAGCACTTATATCACCACTTGCAGTTAGGTGTCCGTTTATGGTTATTTGGTCACTTAATTCATTTCCAAGTATTGTATTACCAAATACACTAAAATTACTATTAACAAGAGTTGCTCCAGTAAAAGAAGCACCATTTGATATAAATACTCCACTTGAACTTATGTTTCCACTTGCAGTTATATGGGAGTTTGAACCACTAGCCCATATATAACCACCAACTTTTAAATCTCCATCAACTGGTAAATCTCCAGCTACTGATGAACTTAGAAAATTAGTTGCATAAACAACACCACTTGCACTTATATTACCTTGTACAGTTAGTGCTTCTGGTAAAGTATTTTCTTTCTTAGTTCCTATTCCAACTTTTGTTGTATGTTCTGCCGAAGAACCTTGCATTGTCATCCTTAGAACAGAGTCTGTTGTACCTCCTGCAGTATAAAAATCTAATGCAGATAATCGAGTCATCTCAAAAGTATGATACATTCCTATTTTTCGAGATTGAATAGAACCTGCTGGTTGCATATCAGTTGGGTCACCATTATAGGCATGCTGAAAATACATTCCTGCAGTTTTATCAACTCCATTATCAGCATTTTGATTACCTATAAAGAATTTGACATCACCACCATCGATACTATCGTAGATTTTTCCAGTAGTAGAAAGTATACCACTAGACGCGGTTACTTCTGAGAGTTCGGCTTTAGAGCCTGATTGTATAATTTTTTTCCAACTTGGCATATTCTATTTTCCTATTTAATTACGGTTGGTAACTACTAAGTGTAGCCCACTTCCTCAAACACCAAGAGTGAGGCCTATTATTAAATCTTCTATTATAAATATAAAACAATTCAAGAATTGATATATATAAAACCTTTTATTATTCCCTACCTAGTAATTCAGTTGCATTCAAATGTCCCCAACAAGTAGTACATAGATGTATTCTATTTTCTTCACCTGAACCTTCTGGTATAATACTACGAGGTCTATTTGTAGGTTTTGAAGCAGTAGTATAGTTAGTATCTGCACCACATCTGTCACAATATATTTTTGCCATCTTCTATCTCCTATCTAGGTTGAAATTTAGTAGTCAATTCAGTTTTCTTAATATCTTTTTGATATTTATCACTAGAACCACTAACTTGAACTACCCTTTTTGTTGAAAAGTAACTAGATTTAGCTCCACCATTAACATATGGTTTACCAGGTCCTCTATTTACATAACCACCATTTCTTATACTTTCAATTGAACCACTACATATATTACTTCCAGCTGTTCCTGCACTTCCACTTGGTGCTAACGCGAAAATTGTTCCACCTACAAGACCAAGAACTACAGCTCCCGTATCATTATTATCAATTAAACTACCACTATTTCTCCACTCACCACCTATTCTTGATTTCATAGTAAATCCAAGTTCACAAGTTGCATCTAATGAATCACCACCATTAAATATATGATTATTTTGATGACGAGTAGCCCATCTTTGAGTTCCCTCAAATCCACCAATAGCAGCACATATACTTCCAACAAAATTTGATGATGACATATTATTCAAATCATCAGTTGTTACCGCACTACTTGTAAATAAAGTACCACTACCAAGAGATGATGTATATCCCATACCAGTAAAACTACCACTTACCCATTTTGCATTATACTCACCTTGAGCATCTGGAATATATGTATTTGAAGATGTTGTATTTCCAAATATTCTAGAACCACTTGCACTACCTGATTCAGCAGTATGAAATCCACTACTTATAAATGAACCACTAAATGTTTTTGGAATTAAAGGTTGACCTGCAGGTGTATTTCCTAATGATGCTGTTATAGCATCCGTTAAATCTGTTGGAGCTCCTATATAAGTTCTACCATAATTTGAAGAACCTGCTTGACCTACTTCAAAAGCACTAGCACTAAGAGCACCTGAAAAATGTGTAAAATGAAAAACTTCAAAACCACTACCTGTTCTAAAAAAATCTGCACTACCACTAAATGTTCCAATAAAACTTCCAAATCCAACTGAACCACCAGCTCCAGGAACTGATTGATTCACACCATTTACAAATCGTATTGTTCCAGCTTTGTTATCTCCAATAGGAGCTAATTGAGTTTTTGCAGAACTAGTTATCTCACCCTCTTCTTCTTTTTGTACAACAGCTTTCTGTACATCAAACATAGTGACTCCACCTTCTGCATCTATAAGTCCCTCATCTACGAGAATATCATATGCTTGAGTAGTTATCTTAACTGAATATTTTTGAACTTCCTCTCTTGGAGACGCTCCTTGTGTACCTGCCATTATTTGACTCCCTTTTCATCAAGGTATAAATTTTGTAATTTATTTACTAATTCATAGATAAACATTAAATCATTCCCCTTAAAGTTTGAATTTCCAATCAATCTTATCATAAATTCCAACTCATCTAATGTAAAATTAATAGAAGGTACTTCATTATTCATAGTAGTATTCTCTTCTTTCTTAACATTAGTAACTGGTTTTTCTTTCTTTCTATTTACAATACTCATATCGTGAACCTTTATTTGTTAAATTTCTAAATATTATGAATAAATCCATATGTCTCCTGCAACACCATCGGAATCATCACTTTCTTGAATCCTTACTTGACCAACTTGTGTTTTACTATCTCCATTATTACCAAACTCAGTTCCATTTTTAACTTCATATGGAGCTGTTGATGGAGCACCTGAACTAGCTGATACTGTCATTACATATTGAGGAGAATCGTGTAGTGATGTCGCACCCGTAAGACCATCATCTGTCAAACCACTTCCGCTTGTTGGAACTACTGCGAATCTATTAGCAGTTTCATCAAAGAAAAATGCAGCATACTGATTTGGTGTTGATGAATTTCCTCTCTCAAATACTATACCAGAGTCAACTGAATTATTATTTGAGTAAGAACCACTACCAATGATAATAATGTTATCTTCAATTTTTAAATCTTGTGTTTCTAATGTAGTTGTAGTTCCTTTTACTGTTAAATTACCATCAACTATTGTATTACCAGCTACACTTAAATTACCACTTCCATCTATTGACACACCAGTACTAGCATATCCACCAGCTACACTTAATGTATCCGTAACTACCAAATCACTACCAATGGTAACATTATCTGGTAGACCAACTTGAATCTGATTATTAGTTACTGCAGTTTCAATCTCATTCGATGTACCTACAACAGCTAAAGTCTCACCAAGATTAACTATATCAGAAGTACCACTATCAGCACTCATTGATATACCTGATTTTAATAATTCTGCATTAGCTACACCACCATCTTTAATAGTAACAGCTCCACCTGCACTCACAGAGAAATTATCTGAACTAAATGAAGCTACACCTACTGCACTTGTAGAAGCTAGTGAAGCAGAAATCTGAATTTTATTATCAGTTACCGCAGTTATTATATTTGTTCCACTATCACCATCTATGGTTAGTGTATCAGTTTTTAAGTCAACAGAATCCGTTCCACTATCTCCAGCTAATGCTAATGAAGTTACAATACCAGTAAGATTTGAACCATCACCTACGAATGACCCAGTAAATGAACCAGTTACATAGACTTCAGCCGCTCCTTGACCATATCCACCAGCGTCAGCTCCTCCAATTATTAATCCTCCTGCTGAACCACCACCATCTATAGCTCCACCATTAATATCTGCGTTAGGCATTTCTGTTTCGCCTGTAAATGTAACTTTACCACTTGCTAAAGTAATTAAATCTGTATCTGATGTATGTCCTATTGTTGTACCATTGATGTTAACATTATCGACTACTAATTGTGTAACTGCTGAATTAGTACCCAATGTAACACCATCAATAGCACCACCATCGATGTCTACGGTATCAAAATTACCAGTGATACCATCTACGATACTTGCACTAAATGTTGTATTTACACCACCAATTACTTTTGGTGAATCTAAAACAACATCAGCTGATGAAGTTAATTCAATTGAACCACTAAATATATGTTCATCTGTTAAATCATTACCAAATGTTGTTGATTCTGATGTTATTAAAATAGAGGATGTGATTTCAAAAAACTCAGCTTTAACACCAGAAGCACTAATATCATTTTCTACAAATAAACCAACATCATATGCTCCATCAGTATATGCAATACCTTTAATTGCAGCTCCACCATCTATTCCTAGATGTCCACTACCAGATATATTTGAACCTGAAACATATCCACCAGCTTTAATATATTTTCCAGTAGCAGTAGTACCAACAGTAAGATTACCAGTTGAATTTAAAGTACCATCAACAATTGTACCAGTTGATGTAACTTGTAATCTATTAGTATCATTAATTTTAACATAAACATTATCGTTTGAACTAAAATCTATATAATCATCTGATGTACCATTACCAATTTTTAAACTTGCATTAGTAATAGATGATACCCCAGTTAAATCAGAATCTAAATTAATAGACATAGTATTATTTGAAACTACCGTGTCAATGTCTCCATCACCTTTAAATCGTAATGTATCTGTTTTTAAATCAACACCATCTGCAGTTCCACTATCAGCCGACATAGAAAGAAATGTAACTATACCAGTAAGATTTGTACCATCACCTTGAAATGACCCCGTAAATGAACCACTTAATTGTGTACCAGCTTGTGTACTATTTACAAGAGTAGTGAATTTACCTGTCGTAGCTGAACTTGCACCAATTGTAGTACCATCAATAGCACCACCATCAATATCTACTTTTGTAATATCAACTTCACCAGAACCATTAGGAGTTATAGCTATATTACCATTCGTGGCATCTTGAATGGTAATCGTTCCACTATTTGTACCCTCGTTAGTACTAAGTGTTAGGTCACCAGTACCCCAAGTTGTCAATATTGCGTCTGTATTTTGGTCTCCAATCTTGATTTGGTCTCCACCAAGATTTATATCACCAGTTCCATTTGGTGTTATTGTAAGACTTCCATTTGTATCTGTTGTTGTAATTGTATTTGAATCTAGTGTTATATTATCAACTGCTAAACTCGTCAAAGTACCTAACGAGGTAATATTAGACTGTTCAGCTTCTAATATAGAACCACTAAAACCTGTCGAAGCGGATACAACATTTAGTTCTGCCGTACTCCCACTTACTATAATCTTTTTCCACGATGCCATTTCGATTTCTCCTAATGTAAACTTTTATATATATAAATATATAGAAAAGTAATTTTATTTATATTTTTATTCTTCTCCTAAATAAAAAGCTTTATTATTTGAGTCATAGTATATAGCTCCTTCTGTTGCAGTTGGAGCAGTGGATTGCCCACCCAATACCATTGTACCCTCATTATTAATCTTAAATACAGTATCAGTAGTTGAACCCCCACCAGTATTTGTTGTTTTTTTAACAATAAAAAAATCTTCTGTTGTAGAGTTACTATTTACTTCTAATTTAGCTTCTGGATTAGAACTTTCACCAATAGATACATTTGAATTACGAACTAATTCTCCTCCTGCAGTCTGATTCCAATATGAATCAGTAGAAGTACCAACTTCAACACCATTACTTATTATTGGCCCCTCAACTTTAAGTGACCCAGTAACAACTGCTCCAGCTTTCATTATAGGTGAAAATTCTGTACCTATTCCATCCATCAAAACATTTTCCTCATTTACTTGGACAAGTTTTGTATATGTTTCTGCTGGTGTTTGTCCTGTCAATGTATCTTGGTCTGCCATTTACTATCCCTTTACAATAGATTGAACTACTGTTGTTAAAATTTTATTTTTAGTTTCTTTATTACTAATTTTTTTCTTTGTAAAATATTCTACAAATAATTTTTGAGCTTTTGCTTTATTTTTACCAAAATTTTTCTTGTTTATTTTGTTTTTTTGTAGTATATTAGACATTTGTTTTACAGCTTCCGTAATTGATAATTTTTTAGATTTTGGTTTTTCCTCTTGTATAACATCTTTTTTTGTATTTACCGATACTTGAATTTTTGGTTTAGATGGAATTGATTGTTCATTAATCTTAACTTCTAACTTGGTATGTGCATCAACAATAAATTCAGATTCCCAGGGTCTAAAATATGTATCATCGGCTACAACCTCTAAAACCATATTTCCACTATCTTTAACATCCATTAAACCTTTAAGAGCTCTGATTGGTATTTCACATTTCCCACCAGCACTAATAGTTCCATTAAATACATAATTTACATCATTGGTTTCTAATATAATTCTAGCAAAAGACTCATTTAGTTTAGCTCCTTCCAAAGCTATATCACAACTAAAATTCTCTTTTCTATCAGTATATAAAATATACTCATCCATTTATTTTCTCCACAAATAAGTGAGGTCTTAACCTCTTGGCTCTTTCTAAAACTAATTCAACATCATCTATTGATATTTCAAAATCCTCAACTACTTTTTCTTCTTCAATTTTTCTTCCCTTAACCATACATATCAACTTAACAACTTTCTTCTTCTTTTCTGTGTCAAGTTTTTCATATATGTTCTGATAATCTTCTCTTCTTTTACCATTAAAAGCACCTATAAAAATATCCCATAAATCCCATACTACATTATTTATGGTTTCCCACGGCTTTCTTATCTGGTTCTCCCACTTGTTATTTTTTCCTTTTGCCATATAATACTTTCCTTATATAAATATACATAACATTAAAAATACTTACTTTATGCTCTCTTTAAAATTAACTGCAGTTTTTCTAACTGAATATACTTTTTTGGAAACAATCTCATCACTCACATATTTAGGCATCAATGGAGCTATAGTTTCTAAACTAACCGTTGACCTTATAATTCTATCTGTTCCAGTTCCAACTTCTTCTGAAAAATCATATGCCGTAGTCCTACATACAATTGCAGCTCTACCTTCTTTAGCATCTCCCCAAGTTTTACCACCATAATATACTAATAATTCTGTTAACTTATTTACTTGTTCTACATATTCACACCACAATGTTAAATCATAAGTAATTGTAACATAATCTGGAAATCTAACTTGATAAGTTTCTGTTTCGGGATGTTCAGCCCTTAATGGATTATTAGCACCATTAATAACACTAAATTTATCATATCTATTCCTTTTGGAATATTTTTTCTGATGAGTAGTATACATTTCATCTGACATTTTATTATACATCATACTATCATATGGAGCCATACCAGTTCTTCTAGCCATTATTAAGGGAATCATTAATCTTCCCTTTTGGTCTCTCAGAAATCCTTCATTTTGAACAGAGTTCCATCTTTCTGCATTTCCCCAAATTATTGGTACATCAACAATTTCACCATTATCAATAACTTTTGGTTTAATTACATTTTTCATATGCCATAATATTGTTCCATCTACATCCAACATCGTTGTTGAGGCTTCATTTGTGGATGCGTATTCTTTATGTTTACGCTGTATTTGGTCAGCTCTATTAACTACTTGTTTAGGTTCTTGACCTTCTGGTATATTTCTTCTTGCCATTATTTTTGTCTCTCAACTATGTTTAATTTACTTTGTCGTGTCATATGTGTTGATGCTATTACATCCCAATTCTGGTCTGGATTACCACCAATTAATTTATTCTCATTTATACTATCAACCTCAAAATATGCATAATTCCATTCAATAATATCACCAACTTCAACTACTACATTTCCTTTATCTATCAAATTGTTTCTTAAAAATGAAAATGTCACAGATTGTTGAGCGTCTGGACCAAATTCATCAGTATTCCAATCAAAATCAGTAGAATCAATAAGTGCATCTAATTCAACTCCTGGATTATAAATTTTACCCATACCAGTTGATTCACCATATACATTGGTTTGTGTTTCTTGACTAGAAATCTTATATACTATGCAAGTAGACCCAACAACTTTACCCATCAAAGATTTATTGATAGTACTAAATGTATTTATATCTCTATCTGAAAAGAATCTTCTTGCCATAACATTATCCTATGTATATTTTTAATGGTACTTTTTTCAAAATTTCTTGTGTAGATTCGGCTTCTTGTGCTTCCTCTTGTAATACTTCATCCCCACTTGATTGTTCTAACATTGTTGTCAATTGTTCAACTAATGCATCTTTTTCTGCAGTAGCTTCTCCTCTCAATGTATCACCATCAAGTGTAGTTTCTCCGCCTCCTCCTGGAATTGGAACTGCTCCATATTTACTTCTAATCATTCCCAATAATTCTTTTGCTAATGCTAATGTATATTTTCTTATCCATTGTTTTCCAGGGTCATTAATATCTGAGTAGTTCATATTGTCATATCTTATATTTGAAAAATCTGATTGTACAGATGCTCTTCCACCCTCAACAGGAGTTTGTTCACTTCCTGATACTTCATATGTTAGGGTTTTCCATCTATCAGCTTTAACTATATATTGGAAATACATTTTATATGTCTCTGTTGGTATAGGGAATACTCTTAATTTATTATTAATCAATTCAAATGAATAAGCAGATTTTCTAATTTGGTCATTTAATTCTATAGCTCCGACTCTTAAAATATCCTCGTGTATTGGCATCATTGTAAAAGTAGTTGCAGGTGTCATATCACCCCAACCAAAACCATCCAACATATTTTGAGTATTCTGACCAACTCCTGCATAAGGGTCAAAGTATCTAGCCATAGCTGGTGTAGGTTCGTGGAATACTCTTTTAATCTCAATTGCAGCATTACTTTCTGATATTTCTGCCCAATCATTTAAATCATATACTTGACTACCTGAATTAACTTCTACAAATCCAGTCTTCCAATCAATATTACCACCAACACCAACTTCTTGACCATATGTTTCTGATACTGCTATAGCTCTTCCCAAATCTGAGATTACTGTATGTGTAAAGTTAGAAGATGTTGGAGCTCCAGCTAATTTACTAATATTTTCTTTAATATTATATCTGTTTACAATTGCACCATACTCTGTTACGGCTTCTTCAAAACAAGTATATAATTGAGCACCTTGTA
>MDSZ01045933.1_pt1 | contig 12600 bp, 10 predicted proteins | sample 811201 | NCBI WGS metagenome assembly MDSZ01 (sample SAMN05326647, study PRJNA326480) | marine metagenome | isolation source: seawater | place: Indian Ocean: North | collected 2010
AGTAACAGATGCATCTTCAAATTTAGTAGTAGTTTCAACTTCAATATCAACTTTAGAATCAAATTTAACTTTAGGGAAATAATCAAATAATTGTAGAGGTGACTCCTCAAATAATTGAGCAGGATTAGCAGTCTCATCTGCATCTATAACACCATCTCTATTAGTATCTTCTACTTCAAATAGGATAATATCTCCATCTTCTGTAGTTAGAGCATTTGTAGAAGCATTTGGAACCCTTGTAACATCAATATCAACATTTTCATAAGGATCTCTGTATCTTACAACACCAGTAGGAATATTTTGCTGAACTGCATCAGCACTAAGGTTCCAAGTATCTACAACAGAGTTAAAACTTGGTCCTAGAACATATGGGAAGACTGGATTACCAGCTTCAGTAGCATCAATAGTTACAAAATAACAATATCTACCAGCTGAATACTCTGGTGTTTTACAGAAACGACCATTATACTGGTCTAAATCACCTAAACCAAAAGTATACTCATAGTCTTCAACAAAATTACCTGCTGGTTCTTCAGTTAAAAGAGGTCCAGCAGATCTAACTGGATATGGATTAGTTGTAACATCATATACTAATGCAGGTTTTACTCTATATGATGAATTTAACCTAGTAACAGCAGATGCTTGATTAGTTGGGTCAGAATATCCATAAGGACCATAAATTGGATTACCATCAAATGCCCATCCAATAATAGGTGAGTGTACTAATTGATCTTCTTGCTCAAGAATATTATTTTGAGCATCTTCATATAAGTTATCACCAAGGATATACCTCATCTTCTGAGGGTTTGAAAGGTGAGCATACTCACCACCATACTCATTATTATACCCTTCAAATACTGCTCCTTTAGCAGCGTCGAATGTTGATTGTGTTTGAAGGTTATAAGTCCATTGGAATACAGATGGTGTAAATGTAGCACCTTGACCAACAGAATTCAAATTAATAATTGTTGTTCCTTGTGTATATCCAATACCTTTGTTAATGATAGTAATACCAGTTACTCTACCAGCATTTTCACCATCAGTATCAATAGTTGCTCTTGCTACAGCACCAAAACCAATACCCTGAATAGTAACTTCAGGTGCAGTTGTATATCCAGAACCAGCAGAAATAATAGCAATAGAAATAATTCTTCCATTATTAACAATTGCCTGAGCAACAGCACCAGTACCAGAACTCAAAGTTACTGTTGGAGTTGATGTGTAAGATTCACCACCATTTGATACTGTAATTTCTTTAATTGGACCTCTAACAGATGCAGTACCAGTTGCTCCTACTCCTCCTCCACCAACAATAGTAATTGAAGGTTGTGAAGTATATCCAGTACCACCAGTATTGATCAATATTCTTGATACAACACCTTTTGTAATAATAGCAGTTGCAGCAGCACCTGAACCGCCTCCACCAACAATAGAAACAAGTGGAGAAGTTGTGTACCCAGAACCCCCTGCAGTGACTGTGATCTCAGAGATAGAACCGTTAACAGTTACGTCAGCAGTTGCTCCTGTTCCACCACCACCTGAAATAGTAATAGCAGGAGGAGATGCAGCATCATAACCAGAACCAGCATCAGTAATAGAGACTCCAGTTACAGCACCAAAAGTTTTGGTTAGTTTTGATTTATAAGACCATATAGAAACACCATTAACCCATGTACCAACAGGACCAGGAGTAATAGCATTTTTGGTCGAAATTGTGGTAGGATTTTTAGGGAATCTATTTAATTTCCTCTGGTTTCCTGGTAAAAGTGCAGATCCAGGGAAAGGTCCGATTTCATAATTGGGGATACCCGTGGAAGCAACATAAGTGTAATTATCATTAAAGAAAGTATTTTGAACATTAGTCGTATAAGGTCCAATAACGTTTAAAATAGCATTATTAATGGATTTACCTTTATTAAGGTCAATAGATACGAGAATATTACCCTGTGGAACAACAGTAGCAGGTTGAGGTAATTGATACTGAAAAACAGTATCACTATCTCTCGATGTAACCAAGAAAGTTCCGTTATAGATGATTGGGTTAGCACCATAAATGGTAACTTGATCTCCAACTAACAAACCGTGAGGATTAGAACAAGTAATAGTAGCAGATTGGTCATTAACACCACCAAAAGTTACACTAGAAACTTGAATTAATTTTTTAACGTTATACAACCAAGTTGTTAATTCTGATCCAGTACCAGTACCACCAAGTTTAGAAACTGCTAATTTATCACCAGGAAGGTAATAAGAACCAGTATCTGTTAATGTTGTTTGTTGAGCATCAACAATACCAACAATATTCATTACAACTTCTTGTAATGTACCTTTATTAAGGTAAACTTTAAAGTTTGATTTTACTTCAGTAGCAGCATCCCAATCTTCAACAACACCATTATAAGAACGAGTACACTCAATAAACTGGTTTAATGATTTCTCTTTATATTGAACAACTTCACTATCACCTATAATAAACTCACCGTTCCTTTCTGGCCAACCAATTGTAGAGTCAACCGTAATGATTGAGTCGGTTGTACTCAAAGGTTCAGCAAGATTTGTCTTATAAGGTACGGTAAACGTCCCATTAATAGTTTCTTCTGAAAGAATAAGTTCAAAAATTTCTACCTCAGAAGTTTTAATCGAAATATAATTTTCTACTAAAGCACTTGCTGCAGCAACATTAGGATCTGCAACATCAGCATCTTGTATTAATAATGCATCTTTAATATTTCTTGGATCACCACTAACTAAAGTAGCACGAAGAATAGTATCGATAGACCAAGTAGCATCAGAAGGTTTGATAATTTGGTCTTTTGGATAAGAAATACTTACAGTTTCACCATATAAGAGTTTAAACAAATAAGCAATACTAAAAGATGTACCCTTAGAAGAGTAGAAATCTTTAATTGTCTTAATTGATGTTCTTACATCAATTTTAGTATAATCTAGTTCAGGAACATCTGGTAAAAACTGTTCTGTATACTTATCAAGTAATCTCTTAACAAAAAGGGCATCAAGACATTTAACAGGTGTATTTACTATTGCAGATGCAGCAGTAGTATTATTTGAGAATACTGCATTACCATCTTCAGTATATGAAGTGATACCACTTGCTGCTCTAGCACATCCTTCAAATTGTGCTTTACTATATCCAGTACCAGACTGATTTACTGTAAATCCAGTAATTTCATTTAAACCAATCTCAGCAGATGCTTTTGCTGAAGGAGGATCTTGAATAACAACTTTTGGAGGATTAGATGCACTATATCCCGTTCCAAAAGAACTAATATTGATATCAATAATCTTACCGTTGAAAATAGATGCTGATGCTACTGCTCCACTTCCACCAATATAAGTTCCTTGGTCATTTACTCTTTCATCAACAATATAAACAGAAGGTATATCATCATACCCACTTCCACCACTTAAAAGTTCGATATTAATTACTCGTCCATCACCATCAACTTGAGTTTCTAAAACTTGAGCACCAACTGGGTCAATAATAGCAATTCTTGGTGTAACTTCGTATCCTTGTCCAGGATTAGCAATAGTAATGCCAGTAACTTGACCATCTGTTAAGACTGCTCGTAATGCTGCCTTAATTCCATTAGTACCAGTAGGTTCATCAATATAAACTTCTGGAATGGTAGTATATCCAAATCCTTGTGCAGTAATGGGAATTGTGCCTGTGACTTGTCCATTAGTAATGGTAGGAGTGCCTAATGTAGCACCTCCAGGCTGCCTAAAAGTAAGTCTAGGTGTGAATGTATATCCACTACCAGAATTAGTGATTTCCAGTCCAGTTACAGCACCATCAGTAACCGTAGCTGTAAGGGTTGCTTGACTAGATCCTGCTTTTGTTGGACTTTCTACTTGAACAACTGGTGGGTTTGTAGAACTATAACCTTTACCACCATCTAATAGAGAAACAGACTTAAGACCATTAACCAAAGCACTAGCAGCACCACCAGAACCTTCTGTAGAACTAATAGAAACTTTAGGTGGATATTCAAATCTATAATCTGAACCTGTTGTACTAGTATTAATGTCAGTTAAATTACCATTATCATCAACACGAGCATAACCAATTGCACCAGCACCAAAAGAAGGGACTGGTGCTTCAATAGCATATAAAGATAGGAATCTACCGTTTAATGGAGCATCTCTGAAGATGAATTGATCTCCATCAACCCAAAAATCAACTTTTGGTGTTAAAATACGCTTATCGTAGATTGCAATTACATATTCATCAACAATTGGTTCATATTGAGCACCATTTCTAGTAATGGAGAACTGTTTTTTACCATCTCCAAAAGAATTAGAAAGATTATCAATACCAACAATAGTATTTTCAATAAAACCGCTTAAAAATGTAATATATGTCTCAGAAGCATTATCAGCAGGTATTTTTGTTCTAGGAGCAGTTGTAAATACAATATTTGTCCCATCTACAGTATAATCAATATTAGGAACCTGTAATTCACCATATACACTAACAATTAGGTGTTGTGCCGATACAGGAGCAATAGGATTCTCTTGTGATGTAAGTGCAAACCTTACTGTACTACCATCAAAAGAGTTTATGGGACTAGCAAGACCAGTCCACTTTAATTTTACCTGTTCATAAGAAATACCTGGACTTAACGCAATACTAGGAGCAGCAGTTGTTTTCTCATAGTAAATTACTTCATCGCCAATAAGAATACTACCATTCTCAGTTAAAAAATCATCAACAGACTCTACAACAATCTTATCATCAGTAACACTAACCGCTTCTACAACTTTCGACGCACCATCAAGAATTCCAATATCTAATTTATCAATATCTAGATACTGAAGGAAATTATTAATAATATTCTGTCCTAAACCCTGTTTTTCCTGAGATTTATAGTAATATTCAATAAATTTATTGAATAATGGGTATTCTGACCCTATAAAATCAGGGGTTTGGGAAGAAACCGCCTGTGAGACCTTATTGATATTCATCTAACTTTAGAAGCAAGTCGAAGTGTTAACTGTGCCAGCGTTGTTGACTGTTGGAACTTCAATTAGAGTAGGAGTCTGATTGAAAACAGTTGGCGTAAGACTATTTAGAGGGATAGTACCAGGTGGAACTGTTCCAATTGGAGATACCGTAACCTCTGGATTAACAATATTAATAATTGTACCTGGAGTTGAAGCAGGAATAGTCGAATTATTTGATGGAATGAATAAAACTGGAATTTGTAATTCATTTGGTAATAGACTTATGTCTATAATACTACCTACTCCAGTAACAGCATCAGTAATAGTTAAATTGGTTGATTGTGGTACATCATCACCTGCACCAACAATATTAACTGGACCAAAACAAATTTCACCTGTATCATAGTTTACTGTACCAGCATTAGAATTAGTATAGACTTTCTTATTACCAGTATTATAGAAAGTCCTTAAATTACCAAAACCGTCATCTTCAAATTGTTGATCAATACCTGGTCTATCAAATGTTCTAAAAGTTCCAGATAATAGAATAGGTTCTTTTTTACATATTGTATTAGCACCATCTGTATTACTTGGAGCACTATTATAAAGAGCACCACCAGTAGATACACAATAAGTATTTGTCTGGTTAACAGCAGGATTGATATATTTTAGAATAGTTGTTTGAAGAGAAACGTCACTAATACACTTATTAGAGAGTGTAATTGCTTTTTCAAAACTTTGACTTCTAAATGTAGAATTGAAATTATTAATTTGTGTTTGTTCAGCCCAAGATGTAATAGAAGACTGAATATCTGTTTTAATCTGTGATGTAGAGGATCCACACCCAGTATCATATAAAGCAAAAATCTTACTGTAAATGTAGACCTGATCTGGGTCAATAACTACAGGTTCAATAGATGCCATAGCATAAGTTCTTAAATCTGCAGCAACTTCTTTCTTAGTTTGATCATTTAGAAGAGAACCAGTTTTAGTCTTAATTGCAATATAAACTTTACCGTAAATTGGTGGTGTAAGTGAATCTCCACCATATGCAACTACGGATTCTGCATTAGCATAAACTTTTTTAGTAATTACAGCATAATCTTGTGCTGTAACTGCTCTATATTGAGAAGAATAGTATCTAGGAGCATTATACTTGATAGATTCTATACTTTCCGCATCAGCACCTAATTGAGACCTTTGTTTTACCTCTGTTACAGTATCAGCACTAGTATAATTAATATTCAAATTATCAGTAAAATTACCAATAAATGAGAACTGATTTACTTCATTTGCTTCAGCACCAGAAGTAACCAGATATTCAAGAACGATTACCTCACCATCTTTAACCTTTCTACCAACACTATCATCACCAAATCGTATCTCATACCTCATATCCTCGCCTTCAGCAAGGAAATAAACCCTTGTAGTAGCAGTTAAGTTAGTAACAGTATCTACTTGGTTATAGAGATCAGAAGCAGTCGCAGATTCGTTTGCTTTGACTCTTACAGTTATAGTAGATAAATCTGCATCTTCAGAAGGAACTTTATAAACCTGATTAGTAAATGTATTAACAACATACTGGAAAGTAACTATAGATCCTTCCTGAACCAATAAATTGTCAAATACAGCAACTCCAGTAGTCGTATTTACTTCTACTGTAGTATCTTTTAAAATATTCCAAATATAATTACCACCTGTCGCAACAGCACCCTTTTTTAACGTAACACTACTTGGATATGCACCATTTGTCTGTGTTGTTTGTAAAGTTAACTTCAAACATGCTTTAGAAGCAAGAATTGATCTAGGAACATAGTTTAAAAGTTTTGCAATATTAACAACGTTGTCTCTAACCGTAGATGAAGGCAAAAATGCCTCATTTAACGCCATATTAGCATTAAATGCTGTATAATAACTATTATAAGCTAAAGTATCAATTAAATACGATAATCCAGACCCTTCAAAATCATAATCAGTAAACTCATTTCGAGTTCTTAGATACGATTTAATTGAAGACTTGATATCATCAAAGTCTAATGCTGTTAAATTATTCGGTTGCATTTACTCAGGTCTCTGTAAGACAAAGTTGATAGTTTCAACAAGAGGGATTCCCACAATTCTATATTCTACTGTAACTGCAAGTTTATTTGCATCGGCAAATGGTTGTACAGAAACATCACTTAGTTCTACCCTAGGCTCATACTGATTAATTGTATTTATGATCTCATCTTGAATTGCATCTGCTACAAAGGCATCCAAGGGTTCAAATAACATTTCTCGAACTCTACACCCCACAGTTGGATTAAAGGGTTTTTCTCCAGGAGTTGTTAAAATTAAATTCTTTATAGATTGTTTGATGGCATTATCATTTTTCACTGCACCAACATCTAAAGTAAAGGCATTTTTAGCAAATGTCATACCAACATCTTTAAATGCCCTAGATTTTTTTAGTTCTTTTCCACTAATTTCCTTTAATGCCATTATACGCTATAGAAGGTGTATTTCAGAGATAATTCTTCACCCTTTTTTATTGGTTTAATAGTTTTCATGTAATAAATCTCACCCCAATCTTGTTTCTTAGAATACTTAACGCAATTAGGATCATCACTATGATTCACAAAACCCCCTATAGGGGTTCTCATTATATCATCATCTACAACTACATGGGATACACCTAACTCTAGATCAGCAGGTATATCCTCTTTAGCAAAGATACCTTGTCCTGCAATAGGACTATCTTTGATATGTAAACCAGTTGGTAAGGCTTGATAACTCACGTTGACATGACAAATCTATCTACTATTTAGTGGGTTTTGCTTATGATTTGAATAATTTAGATTTAATCAATCCAAGAAGGACTTTAAAGAGAGATTTTGATGCATTTCCTTCCAATTCATCAAAAATGTACATATTTAACCTAAAAGCATAGTTTGCTTCAGTAATTAGAGCATTTACTTGAGATTCATTAATATCAAGTGAGTCTAATGTTGAACGATACCCATTTTTGAATTCTTTTGCATCATCAATTTTCTCAAAATCGTAAAAATGCAATCCTTCACCTCTTGGAGGATTTAATGCATTCTCCGCAATACCTTTTAAGATTTGTCCACCTGATAGATCACCAATATAGCGAGTATAATGATGTGCTATGAGTAAATACGGATCATCGTTGGCAATTTCGTTAATTCTATAGCAATATGTGTTACATGCTTCAGTAGGTATCTGTAAACCCCTCCAATTAGGACCATAATAGTACCTAAGATCCCTTTCAAGAGCATTAACACGCTCTAATTCGGGATAATGTATCATATTAACTAAAGGATCCGTAGATTCTCGGATTCTTTGCTCCATTGTGTCATAGACATAATAGAAATTAGTCAATAATTGACGATATTGCTCTGGATCTAGCACACCTCTGAGGAATCCAGCAACAAATTTAGTATTTTCCGCAGCAGAATGGGACTTTTTAGTCCCTTCTTTCAATTCTTTTGCTAATCCCATTATCTTCCTTGACCTCTATAACGCTTTTTTGCACCATTTCGTGAAGTTGGGGAATATTTTGTGTGCATTGAATATCCTTGGCGTGTTTTTTTAGGTTTTGCTTCCATTTTACTCTCGCCAGAGTTCCAATTAATAGATTTTGCCATAATTTAAAGACCTATGAATACATTTGGACTACCACCTACAACAAGTGAAGTGCAGGGGAACGCAGGAGTTTGATCCCCTAAAGGATCTCCGATACGACCTGCTCTTCTTTTGTTAATGAAAACCGTTTTTGAGGTTGCCATTAACTTCCGAGAGTGACCTTTTGCGGTTTCTCTACCACCCTCTACACCTACTGTACACCACCAAGCAGGTGTTGTTAATGTTACAGCACATTTGTACCCTATAGAGGTTGTAGTATGCACAGAAGGTGTAGGATGAGGTGTTAGTATATCTTGATCGATTATCGGTACCATTTTATTGATTATAACATTCGTCACTCCTCCTGTCAACGGAAGTTGTGCCATAGGTGGCCATAATGTAGTTGCATTCATTGCTTGTACTGGTTTCGGCACTACAGCAGGTGATAATGATGGATGAGGACATGGAGATAACGTACCTCCACCTAATCCTGGGTGATGTGATGAACAGCATCCAACACCATGTCCACTACAGGTACCCATGTATAGTGCTGCTCCTATTGGTGCTCCCATATTAATTACTCTGAATAAGGATTTCCGTACGCTATGTTTGCTAGATTGAATTGTGCTGCAGAAGCAGTCATATCATTCCACATTTTCATATCTCCTGTTGCAGTCCACGCTTTACATCCGTCTCCTAGAAGACCTGACATAGTATATGTAGTCGTAGTTGTGGTACCATCACCATTATCTACCGTAGTATCTGAACTTCCTGCAGGTGCTGAACATGAAAAATGAGAACATCCCGCGTTTACTGGTGTGCAAGAAAGACTAATACTAATAGTAGTAGACGGTTGAGGGTCGGGACGGTACTGTTTCATCATATATTTAGTGTAGGTTGACGCATGTGGTAGGTCATTTGTCGTACCTTGTACGGTTTCTATAAAGGATTGATCCCTTTTATCAAACTCTGGTACCACTTCTTGCGTAATTGCTGCAATATCAGATAACCTATTCGCGGCAGAACGGTCTTTCTCCGTTGTAAAACGATCCTTTATTTCACTTGGTAGGTCACTATCACTCAAATACCCCAAATCATACTTAATTGAAGTAGCATCTTTAAGCGGATCAGTAACACTTTTCTTGTATCCCCTCTGTGGTAATTGATCAATTCTTTGATTATTAGGGTCTTGCTTTACTTTAAATGAGACTGCAGGGTTTTGTTGCACTCTTTCTTCCACGTTTGAATCAACACTATCTTGAAATTCCTTAGATTGTTCTGGAGTAATGACCATATCACCCTTAGGAAACGCATTAATTAAGTCAACTGCCCTTTCTTTTAACTCATCTCCTCGAATTGTATTAGAATAAGTAGCAGTTTCTCGTTTATGAACATTTGTTACTACAATTTGTGGTAAATTTGTATCACTATAACCTGCTCCACCGTCTTTAATTGTTAACCCAGTTAGTACACCTGCACTAAAAGTACCTTCAACTACTGCTGTTCTACCAGTATCAATCATTGGATCAGTAACAATCAACTCAGGTTCCCGTCCATATTGGTTCCAACCTTCTCCTCCATCGTTAATAGCAACACCTGTTAGTACACCATTAGTCAAAGTTGGTGTTATTTTAGGTTGAACAAGCACATTCCATATGTCTGGTGCGTTCTTATCAAGGTCAGCAGTAATAAATTGGATAGATTTATCCATAAATTCATACTTTCCTATTAATATTGCTCTATCTTTAATGCCTTTACCTGCTTTTGCGGTTATAACATGGTTTCTATTAGACGTATATTGCGTTTCTTTAGTAAAATCACTACCATTTCCATCCAAATAGATGATATGATAAGGAAAATTGTCTATATCTGTGTGGAAAGCACGAGTTATCTCATGTCCATTAATAGTATCACCTTTTCTAAGTATATCAAACCCTGTTGCATCACCTAATCCTTCATAAGGACCAACACCAGTAACCTTTAAATTGACTGTTAAAGTGCTAACTGTATTATCTGGATGAGTATGCTGATACTGTAGAGTAAATGTATCTCCATTAGCATAACCTGTTCCTGGTGATAATACCTCTGTTGCTAACCAAGAGGTACCTGAGAAGACAGTATTTGCTCCTGAATCGTCATATACAGACTTAATCTCTACTTTTACTCGTAATCCAGTCTTATTATTACCTACATCGTCTAATTCAAATACTTGGAAGTCATCTAATGCCTCGTCGCCACTCTGGTAGGGTGGGTTTTGGGTAGTTTCGTATAATATTCCTGATACTTCTTGTTGATTCCACGCATCAGTATAGGTTACTCCATCATAGGAGAAACTAAAGTCTGTGACTCCATTAGGGAGTGTAGTGGATAAAGAGTCGTAGGAGAATGCTAATTTGTTCCTGTCAGACCCAAATCCAAATAAAGTAGGATGAGGACAGTCTTGATCACCAGTAAAATTGCCCTCTGGGATAGTATAAGATAATGTGGTGCTCGCGGGGGCACACGTAAATCCAGTACAAGGAAAACAATTACCATCCCCTTCAGATGCTGTTAAACCACCAGTATTATTATTTGTAGTTGATATAGATGCTGTCTCGTAATAATAACAAGGTGTTCCTATAACACCCTGATCATCAGAGGTATCGTACATATAGGAGAACCATGTATCACTATAACCGAAGTCATATGATAAACCTGTTGGGTAATAGTCGTAGATGAACGAGCAGTTTTGTCCAAAGTTATTGTGGGGGACGGCACGAGTAAGTTTGCCACATGACGCAGAACTAGCAGGAAGGGGGTTGCCACAAACCACTACGGAAGGATACATTACTGCTACACCTTCTCGTGTAGGTATATTGTATGCTCCGTTACTTCGGATTACATTTAAAGGATATTCCTGAAAGTCTACAGTAACACCAGTAGCAGTACCAGGTTGAAATGCTATACAAGCATCGGTTGCTTTATTATTGTAAGGATTACATCCCATTACTTATTATTAATCAGTTCCTCTAATCTATTTAACCGATCTTCGTTGCGTTTTTGAGTAGCACCTGTTGGTTTGGGATGTGCCATCTCTTCTAACTTGGTTATTCTTTTATATAATTCATCATAATTCTGTCTCATGTCAAGGTAGTCTTCATATCCCTTTGGTTTATAATACGTCTTATCAGGGGTAGGAATCTCTTGTACATGTTTTTCGAGGTCTTCTAGACGCTTACCAAGGCGAATTAGACAGTCATTAATAGTGTCCATCGCTTCGTTATAGTCTTGCTCAAAAGAGTATTCGCTATTCGTCATATTTTTTGAAGGAAAGAGAGTTGTCATCTTTTATATCGTAGTCTAATTCATCTCCAACGTTCCATAGTAACTCATCTGTTAACTCTACTGGAAGGGTAATTACTATATCCCCATACTCATTTTCCTCTAAGGAAACGGTAAATCTGTGTGACATGTTTTTTCATAGGCGGTTTGTAGAGACTCCTTGTTTTAATGGGTGAGACTTCTTCCATTTCTCCCATTCTTTAAGAACGTCTTCAACATCATTTATAATATTATTACTTACACAATAGTCAGCACACTCGTACATTCTCGGATCTAACCATCTGTCAGTAGTAATCAACTTTTCCAAGACCCATGTGCGATTATCTTGGTGTACTTGCTCAAACTCTGGGGACATGTTTTTTACCTGGGAAATTTTTTTAGAATTTTTTATATTTAGATGGCGTTTGGGAACCTTTGTAGGTTAGGGTAGTGGCCGTTTTTATATCAAGAACCCCCGCTATGACTGCCTTTTGGGGCGATATCTTTATATTTAGTAGATGAATTAACTGTCTTGTGTGTTACATAGGCATGAAAAAGGGGCAACTAAGTGTTACCCCCATTATACAATTAGTTTGCTAGATTGTCAAGAACTGACTGGTCAATCTCTTGGACGTTTGTAACATTTTTCAACCACTTATTTATGTGGCGAGATGTAGTTACTGACCAAAACTTGTTAGTTCTAACATAACC
>MDSZ01028019.1_pt1 | contig 12599 bp, 8 predicted proteins | sample 811201 | NCBI WGS metagenome assembly MDSZ01 (sample SAMN05326647, study PRJNA326480) | marine metagenome | isolation source: seawater | place: Indian Ocean: North | collected 2010
ACAAACTCCACTAATAGCAGATTCCGCTCCAGCACGGCCACAAAAGCGACCTGCGTGGCCAGCTCGTCGTCACCATCCCGCAATGCCCGCCAGAATGGCTCATCCAGCCGCTCCAAGCGCTGCCTAAGAGCACGAGCCTGACGCCTGGCTGTGGCTGGACTGCGCTTCTGAAGACGATTTTCTATGTAAATGGCCTGCTGCCACCGTTCTTCGTCAGCTTGCTCCAGTAACAGCTCGGCTATAATTCGGCACTCTCTCACCAAAAGAGAGCCACCGATTAAGTCGCTGTCGTAGCGAAATTCTTGCATTTGGCTGTGGGTTTGTCCGTAGCAGTTAACGATGGTTTGTATGCTACACGAGTTTGGGAAGTACGTGGCAATACCTCAAGCCAAACCAAGCGGGTGTTTCAAACAGAACAGCTCACCTGAAAGGCATCGTAGTTGGGTGACCCGACAATTGCTGTCGCAGTCCCGGGTGAGGCGCAACATGGTTTGGGCCGAAAAGCGTCAGAAACTGGGGGTATCTATGAAATTGACTCGGAAATACCTTTTTGATGCCGTGTGGGAATTTCCTCGCAAAACACTGGCAGAACGGTGGGACATTAGTGCCAACACCATCACCACTGGCTGCAAAATCAGTCAGATCCCCCTTCCACCACCGGGTTATTGGACCCAACGCGAAATGGGAAAGCCTCCGCAGCGGCCGCAATTGGCAGGCCCAGAAGATGAGCTGATTGAACTCTCAGACTCACCCAAAAGAAAGCCGGTACTAGACAGACGACCGGAGCATCCACGTATCCAAAAGCGCAAAGAGAAGAAGCTTCCCGCTTCCACAGGCTCCACTCAATCCTCAACGCGAGAAATTGAGAAGCGGCAAACCTGCAAATCCATAGATGAGGCGCTTCCCATTATACGAAAAGCATACCGAAGCTATAGCTCCCCGAGGGCATCCAGGGACTTCCGGTACAAGCATGTTTTACCAGCCTCGGACAACATCATCAGGATGACTGTGATGCCGGAGCTAGTAGAGAGGGCTCTCCTTATATTGGATGCGTTCCTGCGTGAGTGTTGCGACAGAAAATGGACAATCCAGATACCCGCGGCAAACGACCGGAATAAAAACTCGGTGGAAGTGGATGGAATACCGATCCTCTTCTCGGTCATAGAGCAGCGTAGACAGGAGAAAATTAAATCCCAAAATTCTTGGTCCGAATGGGACTACACCTACCACAGCACCGGCATTCTCAGGTTTCAATATTCTTCCAGCACGTCAATATGGCACGAGATTAAAGACAGAAAGCAGAGTGGGCTGGAAGATCAAATCAACGAAATCATTCAAGCTATCGAAAGCGAGGTGGAGCGGGTCAAGAAAGCTGAAAAAGCACGACAGGAAAACGAGCGCCTTTCCAGACTCAGAGACAAGCTATCCCGCTTGATCGAGAAGGTGTTGGCACATAATCAGGCGTGTGATGAGCGGTTAGACCACTATTTGGCAGAGTTCAAGAAAGCCCAAAGAATCCGGCAACTCGTCGATGCATTCAGGCGAAACATACTCCCAGAGGATCTTCAGACCCAGCACGAAAATTGGCTTAAGTGGCTAGGCACGAAAGCGGATGAGCACGATCCAACAACCAATTTATGTGCCTTAGATTTTACGGTGCCACTCGACATTAAATCGCGGGTAAAGGAAATGATTGCTGAGGATCCGGAGCAGTATGGAGTGTTGCAGGAGCTGGATCTCGATACCTCGATAGAAAACACATTGCGCTGGCTCGCGAGTAATCGCGTTAACCATCACTGGTAAAACGACCCAGAATTAATAACCCCAAAATGCGACTTTCAAGGGTCTCTCGCGCCGCGAGAAATCCCCACTGGGCAAGGTTCCCACTAACTGAGTAGTCACGAAAAGAAAACGGGGCCACGAAGACCCCGTTACCAGAGGTACGCCAGTTAAACTGTGCGTAGCACCTTCCTCACTCTCTTAATCCACATCCCTTTGACAGGATGCCGCAGCCAATCTGCAGCTTGGACTGCGGACAGACATATTCGGTTGCCCGAAGTATTCTGATTTTCGGCGATAAAGCCGGATAGTATTGTCAGCAATGTGACACTATCAATTTCATTTTAATCCAACGCGCAGTACTCATCCATAAGTGCGTTTGCCACCAGGTGCCGGAAACAATTGCTGAGAGATCCCTTTCCCTCTACACGTAACACCCATTATAACCAAGATAAATTGAATGTCAATAACTTTTTGATTTTATTGGTTTTTGTCAACTTTTTTGTTGTCATTCGGGGGTGATTAACAGGAATAGAAATACCCACACTTCGGGAATCGACGGGGCTTATTACTCCTGACTTCTCTCCAGTCCCACTGCGTGCTATCGTAACTATGTTCTCAGTTTATTCTGGGCACAAAGAGCAAGTCTGACCTCTTAGAGGTTGCAGACAGTTTTGAAGAAAACATAGAGAGATAATCATGCATACATTTGATGATGTACTGGCATACCCCCGTCCGTGCCTTGACGAAAACGGCACTAAAGAGCAACTCAAGGCTTATCAAGAGGCGTTAGTTGCTTTTCGTAACGATGACTACACCTCCGTAATCACGATCCCCGCAGGTGCCGGCTCCGGCAAAACCAGAACGCTTGTTTCCACGATCATCGGCCTCCTCAGACTTGGTGTAGATCCCGAACTTATCGAAAGCATCTCATTCACAAATGCATCAGCAGATGACTTTCAAGAGAAGCTGATAAAAAGTCTCGCCGACTTATCACAGGTAGATTCTTCGATTCCAGTGGTTAACCTGGGATTCAGCACGATCCATAAACATGCCGTCGACCTCTTGAAAAAGCTAGAACCACACGTTGGCGGAGTAGGCTATTACTTTGAGGATGCGGCTACCTCCAATAGCCTGAGCAGTCATGATGGAATGGAGCGCGAAAATCGCGAAAAAGCCATTCGCTTGGCGCTTTACTCATCCATTGTCTACGGGGGCATCGACGGGCAACTCATCGAATCCCTTCGCCCTTTCATAGACCAGGACGACAGCGAGGCCCGCTTCATCCTCTCCGACATCAGGACTGAGGATCACAAACGACGAGCCGAAGATTTCATCCGAAAAGACATGATGTCAGACGCCGGGTTAGGCGCTTTCACAAACATCGACGATACCAACCCCGATTTCTGCGTTGCCGTCGCCACGGATGCCCTGATGCGGCTTCAGGAACAAACCCGGGAAATCAATATTTCTGAAAAGCGCCAACGTTTCGGTCTGCCACAGTATTTGATGGTCGACGAAGCTCAGGATCTGGATCTTATTCAATTATTCTACTTACGCGCTTTAGCCCTGAATGGTGTATCGATCTTGATGGTTGGCGACCCTCGCCAAACACTTTATGAGTTCAGGAACTCTGTCTCAGAATGGCCGTTCGATGAGAGCTTCATGCAGGCTTTATTTGTCGGCACGGGTATCGTGCCCAGAATTTCCAGCTCTCCCCTGAAAACGAACTACCGAAGTCGCAAAGAGATCATTGATCTTGCCGAAGATGTTTCTGAATACTTTGTGAGTGAATCCTTGGCCTCAAAGTCACCTAAGGTAAAGCCGATTCACGACCCCGACGAGAGTGTGGTCAGAAGCCATCCTCATTTGAATGAAAGCCATTCAGATAACGAAAAGCTCGCACCGGCAGTCAGGCTTATCCAGGGCGCGAAAACAGACAGGTTAGATCTCCTCAAGCCACCTGCAAAGACCGTTCAGAGGGACAAGCTTTCGGGGCCCCTCGGCCGCCTAACCCGGCGATCTGCGGAGGTTGCGGAGCAATCTGGCAGTTCAGAAGAGGCCAAAGCACTTCAGCGTAAACTGACCCACATTCAGATCCCCAACCTGTGTGGCGGAGAGCATGAGGCTGAGATAAAAGCCGCTATTTTTGATCTTTATGAACGCGCCAAAGCCGGAGATTCCGTAGCAATCCTCACTAGAAACGGCTTAAAAACAGCTGATTTCAACTTTTTGCGAGGGATCCTTAAAGATCGGTATGCCGACATCGATAGTCCTTCTTCATTGGTCATCGATCAGATCAACAGCGAGAAAAACGCGCCTCTATCTAATTATTGGTTCCTGACTGCAGAGCAGGACGCTACTCAGGGGGTACCTTTCACGTCCATGATGATCGGTGCAGCGATGCATTTTTTCCTGTCGTGGGACAAGGCTTGCTCTGATGAGATCAAACTCCAGGGGCTTAGAGAGGTTAGCGCAGTAGTTCCCGCTAGCACCTATGAGGAAGCTGTTGCCAAAAACAGCCGAAACGCGGCGCTTCTATCGATCGCAATCGAACTAAAACCATACGTAGCAGCACTACTGGCGAATGAGGCGGACTTTTTCCCGAATCTCACTCACCTCGACATCTCGGCCAGACACGAGGCACTAACTCGGGTTCTCGCGCGTTTCGTCTTCGACGTGCTAATGAAGTATTCAGTAACGGTATGGGAAAGTTTCAAAGGTAGGGTCTTCTCATTTCAACCGTGCCGTTTCCAATCCGTAGCTGTTGAACGAAACCCGGGGCGTGGATTGCTTCAGCTTAGACCGCTTAGCGACTCCAAGCGTTTCTTCAAGCTGTTCTGGGAGGCTATGGTCAACACCCCATTCAAGCTCTCAGAAGAAGACCGCACTGCCATTGAGAGTTGCGGGTTGACGGTGGAACAGACCAGGGTAACAACGACGCTACTCAACTTCCCAGAGGAGATGACCCTCTGGAAAGAACAAATTGAACAAAAAGGAGGCTCAGTTACCAGCTCGGTAACCTCTCGCAAGGAAGAATTTATTAAACAGCGAGAACTCATTCACGAGCAATTCTCCAAGGTCTTCCACCACAAAACCCGGACTTACCTGAGAGAAATCGCAAGCGAGCTAGGAAAGCTAATCCGCCTGGATCCTTCCTCGGACCCAAACAGTCTGTTAATACAGGGTTACGAGCACTTTCGAGCGGCAAGGCAAAAAGCGCGAGTTAGCACTTGGGCCAAAGAGGGGCGCAATAAGGTTTCGTACCTTGGCCTGTTTGAGGATTTGCTTACCGGAATGAGGGATATCGATATCTCCAGCCGACCAAAAGCTAAACCTGCGGACAACGAAGAGGTTTCGCCTCCCAAGATCACCGTCACCACAATTCACTCCAGCAAAGGTCTGGAGTGGGACCATGTTCTTTTATTTTTTCCGCAGCCTTCGAGCAGAGACAAAGACAGCTCCTTCAAATCCGTGCGAGACCTTCTCTACGTGGCTATCACGAGAGCAGCACGAACACTAACCATGGTCGTGGGCTCCGACAAAAATTACAAAGAGTCCCCCACCAACACTAGCATGAAGATTGCTCTGCACCTGATGAATGAGCATGGCCGGAAGCAGGACTTGTTTGGTCGTCAGATCCAGCTTGATAAGCTCGATGGTAGCGATAATGGCGACGGCGAGGAAACATACAAAGTAGAGCGTCAAACCTCTCACAGTGAACTTGAGCGAGCAATGTCGTGCCGGATTCACCATCACACTCAGCACGAACGCAGCCTGAGCACGATGGTGCCGCTTACCGCTCCCTCTTACAGCTTCTTTTTTCATACGGCCATGTCCTCGCTCTGCGCGGGACTGATCGGACAACGACTGCCCATTCCGGAGGATCCTATTCTGGACGTCGTCCGGGTCATCGACAGCCTGGCATCAAAAAACGGGCTTACCGAAGACACGGTTTATCAATCGTTGATCAACAACGCTGGAGCATCCGTCAGTGATCTGATGCAAAGCATGGTGCCCATGTATTTCCTGAGCGGCGGTGAACGCTTCGCTGAAGTGATTCAATACTACACTGAAAACTTTGCCCGACAGCTTGCCTCTATAACTGTCGGCTCCAGACTTTTTCAAAATCTTCTGCTCGCCAAGCGGCTCCCGAACCACAAAATCTGGATCGAAAAGCCGATAAAAGATGTCCTCGCACTCAAAGAAGATGGTCTTACGACCTACCTCCCTGTTATCGGCATCCCCGACATCAAAATCGCTGGCGACACAATTAACTATGTGTGTGACTACAAAACTGTCACCACACCCAAACAATTTGACGAGGAGCTGGCACACGAGACACTGCAAAGTCTCTCAGAGAAGACGTTCATGCAGATCAATCTCTATCAAGGGTTACTGGATAAGTCCCATCAAGCAGCACCGTATTCAGAGATAATCTATGTGCCCGACATCTCTTTGATGGAAGGAGAGGATATTCCGGAGGCATCTCCTCCCCTTCCGCCATTCAACAACTCTGCGCAATTTCGGGTTCGCTCGAACCTGAAAAGCGCAGTTGTTATCTATACAGAGTCATTTGATCTGGACCGGTTTGAAAGCACCGCCGACAACATTGCTGAACTTAGATATCAAGCTGAGGAGCATTTGAATGCCCTCCCCGTAGCCATTTTTACTCCGGCTCCCCTGGTAGGCGAAAACTGTACTACCGAGGTTACCGAAGATACCTGCCAAAGCTGCCCGAGCGCCATTCATTGCGCGAAGAAGAAAATCGTCAGGGAGGTGCTGTGATGATTCATTCTCACGATACCGAACAGGTCACAATCCAACTCTATCAACTTACGCCAAAGCCCGAACTCCTGGACCTTGATGGCGAGCATTTCCGCGACCGTCTATTGAGCATACGAAATGACAGCCAACAGCCGGCACCGTCCAACGAGGCGATTGCCGAAGCAGTGACCGTCGGTGATCTTATGCGTGCTTTGGCAACCATCGAAGATTCTCGCACTGCTGCACGCAACATCACTCAAGTCTTTCAGTGGGTGTTGGCCGACCAAGCAAGTCAGACGCAGCTCATATGGGATCCTGAACACAAGGGGATTCGCGTGAGCGACATAGCAGTCCTCAAAAGCGGAGAATACCGAAACATACTGACCGCTATGGTAGCTCAACTACGATTCGATCGGTTTGATGGTCTTTTACCCGTATTTACGGTCATGCTGAAAAACCCTCTGTTTTTTTCTGAGAATCTCTCTGTAGAGGAGCTAGGCCAGTTTCTGGAAGACCGGAGGAAACTGTACTTACCGGTTCTTGACCAGAAATTAAACTTCAACGCCGTATTGCGCACAGTCACGGGAAAGGAAGTTTACATCTACGAGCAGAAGACCCGGAGGAATCCGAATCCGTTCCGCATTGGCGACCGATTCATCGAATCCGGTCGCATGACACAGGACGAATACCAAGAGCTAGAGCGCAACAAAACGAAGCTCCGGGTGGCCTATGTTACTCCTTACAACGATGCACAAAAGCACTATTGCTATCCTGCCAGAGACCTTCATGTGGTTGCCTCTGATAGCTTGCTCAGACTGGAGAATCAAAACCCAACGATCGAATTTCCTGAGCTTTTGGGAGAAGCTATAGCGCTTTATCGGTATGCGAAAACCGCCATTCGCTCACAGATGGATGCTAGACCCGAACTTCTGAAGCACCTTCAAAGCGTTCTCGAAGACCACTTTGAGCTAATGCCAGCAATTACCGCCGAATGTCACTACCTACAAACCCCTCGGTTCCGACTCAAGGGACGTCAAAAAATCAATGAAGAAATTAAACAGGGCAAAGCCTATTACACTGACGATGCCCTGATACTTGGCAATAACGCTTTGTGCTACCCAACGACGGAAAGCTCGGAAGATAAAGAAAAGAAATTTCTGTCTTTCTTCTCAACCAAGTCTAAGGTGGCACAGCTGGGCTTTGAGTTTACTCGAGTTCCCTACAGCGCCAAGCTAGCGGTAACTGAGCCCAATAAAACAGCGGAACGGATTCGCAATGAGTGCCAGGACTGTAACGCTGCTCTTGTTGCCTGGCCCAGCTGGTCACACCTGCCGAACAACAAAATGCTCGAATTTGAGCTAATGCGACGCAACATTGCGGTGCAGCATGTGATTAACGAGAACTTCAAGAAAGATGCTCCAAAAATTAGCGCACTTCTAAAAGGAATGGCGGAAAAGTTTCCGGTCAACGAGGTCTCTCACAGCGATCACTTCCGGAGCATAACCCCTTTCGATTATGCGCTAGGACTGGACGTTTCCAGACACGGTAATCTCGATATTGCTTCGTTTCCTGTGGTTATCGACGCATCTGGCAGAGTGTCTTGCACTTTTTCAGAGACGCCTTATACCTCTGACAAAGAGAAACGAAGTACTGGTGAAATTGCCCAAGTGCTCAATAGGATCGTGAAAGATCACAAGCCCGAGGGCAATCCAATCAGTCTTCTGTTTCTCAGGGACGGCGTCGCATACGAGGATTATGACGAGGTAGCCAGTTACCTCCCAGACAATGTGTCTCTGACCGTCGTATCAGTTCGCAAAAACCTACTAAACACCTGTTCAGACGAGATGCCAACAGGCGAATTTTACAGCCTCTTTGCTGAACATGGCGAAGACCGATTCGTTTTCGGGATTAACGCTCGGCAGGGCGAGGAATCCAAAATCACCAGACTCCACCTCGCAGAAGTAGTCCGGAACCCACTAGGCGTCGATACAAAAACTCTTGGAGAAGTTCTGATCTCCCTCGCGTGTCAAAACAAAACAACGGAAGTAGAAATCGCCAGCTTACCGTTTCCGATTGCATATGCCGATCGAATGGCTTGGACAATCAGAGACATGATCCAGGATCGAGAGTTGTGTCGCTACGTACTTAATCAATACCCGGAGGAGGTTGATGAAGCCGGCGGTGCGACGTTGTTTATTTACAACGAGATTCGGCGATTCGTCACTTCTAGAGCCAATGGATATTCTTTCGCGATCTAACTTTACTCTCAGGCGAGTAACAGCAGAGGACAGGGACCGTTCTCTGCAATACAAAAACAAAGTTTCACGAATCACCTCTTCTTGGAGTCCAGGATATCACCGATCTTCTTTTTCAGCCGGAGAATACGCCCTACTCCATCCCTGGTTAACTCTCTATAAGACGCTTCCACTTCAGATCTTGTTTCTTTCTCATACTCCCTTTGCTTCACACCCACACCTCGGGTAAGAATATAAAATATAATACGTTCAGCCTTATATAGTTCTAACAGCTCTTCTTTCGAAAAAGCGGTTAATCTTGTTTCTTCTTTTCGCTGTGCCATTGCATTTATCAGGTCGAGTCCAGCCAGCCGCAGTCCTTCAGCGATTTCTTCGGTGGACCGTACTTCAGCATGTTCATTTACACCCGAACTTTCCGACGGTTCGACCGTGTGCTTAATTAATCTCTGCCTTGCCCCCGCGATAACTCCCGAAAACTCTCCGACTTTGGCTGTTCGATCATAGTGCGGGTGGTCCCCGTATAACTTCTGGGTTTTGTCACTAACGACTACAGGGTGTCCACCGACTAGCCCTTCTTCCAGGTTACGCTCATATGCCTCCTGGATTTTTCGTCGCTGATCCCAAGCCCAGCTCTCCAGCTCCCACCATTTTTCACTTGCCATCTGCCCGAACTCAGGCCCAGATGGCGATTCATCGATACGCCAGCGTAGGACTTCTTTAGTGGTGTTTGTAAAAATTTTTCTTTCTCTGCCGCTTACACCTTTTATTTTACCTGTCGGTCTGGCAACTGTTTTACGTACAACAACTTCTTCTGCCGACGAATTTAACTTTACCTGCATAAAAACACTCCTGAAAAATAAAAGAATCACTTTTTTATTATATTGGGAGTTGAAATATTATTTCAACTCCCAATATAAAATTAAATCAAAAAAATAAAGAATTATATTTTAATTAACCATGAAAAAGGAGATCGCCAAAAACATATTAGATGCCAAATTAAAACTAGATACTCCGAAAATTATTTATCCAAACCAAAAGGAATAACTTTAATGAAAATCAAAATTTATTATTCTGATACACCTATTACCCATTGTGGAGAAACCAATCCAGGTAGGCTATCAACCGAAACACTTAGGTGGACGACCAACCACCCCCAAAGCAGTTACGGTCTAGGCGTGCTGATCAGAGGCAATTCTCGCGACATTCTTGACGGCATGTCATTTGCGCTAATGGTGGGAAGATTCGGCGCTTGGATTGAAACAGATAGCGAAGAAACCAGTGCAAAAGTGCGTGACGCCCTGGTTACAGCGGTCACTGGCACGGCGGAATTTATTAAGGTAGCCAAAGCATAAGAGCGCCTCTTCCGGGATACTCCACCTCTGTCGATGTGGAGTATCGCTAGTAGCACGAACAAAAGCTTCAAAACCTTACAGGATGTTGACTTTAAGAATGATCAGTACCTACACCACCGAAATCTCGCAGTCGACGCATAGCTTTTGCGTGAGCGGCGTTGAGTGCGAGATCAACATAAAGATTGCCCAGATTCACCAGCTCATCAATCCCTGATTTACCCGACAACATGGCAAATGAAGCACTGAGCGGAGCACCTGCGATATTCCGGCTAGCCACTCCTTCTGCCTTCACCACCGACCGATTGCCTGTCTCTAATCCGCCGCTCTGCGCCTTGCGTGAGACCACGACTGGGGCCGGAGCCTGTCCCAACTCCGCGAAATCTTTATTCGTCGGTGTTCGATCCGCACACAGTTTTGCAGCCGGATAATCCCTGACATGGTCGTATCTTATTCCCTCTGACGAACGCCCCGTAGGCATCATTCTTTTTTGTTGAGAGCAATACTTTTGCCCGATGAGCGCAGGCAACGTAAGGCGGGTACTCTTGATCTTTGATCCCGACAAGTAACGCCCCTCAAAGCCATACGAAATACCAACTGGGTATCCGTCCGGGTTCATTTTAATGATTGGGTCCACTCCATTCCTTCGGCAATTCTGTAGAAAACTCGAGAATGAACTTCCCCGACTCTGCTCAACTGCGTGAGCCAGTCTAGTACGAATACGAGTGATCCAGCTGTCGTCCATTACGAAGCTCGCATCACGCTTCTGTAGCCCCTTATAAGCCGCCACGCCCAAATCCACTCCCCAGGTCTCTGCTGGACTTGGTGTGACCTTCAATCCAAAGAATCTCTCCAGATCTCGCATGGCAGCCATACCCCTATCATGGTCATTACTGTCACTGATGAGGCGGTATCCCAACTCCGGATTATTAACGACGCGGCAGGCAAGGATATGCACATGTTGGTTATCGGTATCGTTATGCAATGCAGCCGTCCATTTGGACAGATCATCATAGCCAAGGGCGGCCAAATAGTACCTGACTACCTGCTCCCACTGCGCAGTTGGTAGCTTTTCATTTTCGGGAAGGGAGATGATGTAGTGGGCAAAGCGCAAATCTGATCGCTGATTTTTATCGGCCAGACTGTCCAACTCGGACTCTAGTAGGTCAGTGTTAATCTCAACTGGTAACCCATCAGCGCCACGCACGATAGGATCTTGAGCGAAAGACTGAGATGCCACATGATAGATATCAATTACTTCATGCTCATGCCCATCACCCCGATAAATGTAGCGCAGCGTTTTGCCGGACGAATTACGGTACGTAAGCTTGCGATGAATCATGGCTCACCTTTTTTCTTTTTTTATACATATTACCGGCAAACGATCTAAGCATTTCGTTTGCCACTCTGAAGACATCCTTGTGATCTTCAGAAGTATTGCTTTCGCCGTATAAAAGCACTTGCTGAATTGCCCAAAGCAATTTTTCCAACTTTTCTTTATCAATCGGGTCGGTCGAAGACTCCCTGAGCAAAAGCCATCTAACGAAAGATGCCTTATCACTACCCCACCCCTCTTTTATCATAAGGCCCCTTAACCTGGATCGCTCCCATCTATTTAGTCTCAGAGTAAGAACAGGCTTTCTTTTTTCATCTTCCGACTTCTTTGGTCTTCCGCCTTTTCTGTAATAATTTTTATTTTTCATCGTATATCTCCTTTTTATTGTTTTATTGCGCAGAACCCACCGGGTTTGAGCACCAGCGTTTTGCGAGACCGAAAACCGATAGGTTTCGGGCTTCGAAAAACATAGCTGGCCACTCGACTTAATTAATCCACATAACTAGAATGCAAAAATAACCCCAGAAACAACCACACAAACGCACTATAAAATATAACCGACCATTTCATGCCTAAACTTAAATTTCTAAGTGAATTAAATTGGAAACTGGGTATTCGGACTTTTAAAAGTCTAATAGGCCCAGATTGGAATGGGGTGGGGTGGTAAGGCCAGAGTTCTAGTTGTACTATCTCTACCTTTACTATTGCCTTAGATCATTCGGCCATCTTACGCCACCTGCGCATCACTGATTAAAAATCAAACTTATGCCCCAAATTTTCGATAAAGTGAGTCTCGCCATTGGCCACACAGCCCGAGCACTGACTCTACTGAGCTTTTATCTACTGACGGCCCTGATTGCAGCCTTAACACTGCTCGCACTGCTCTCAGCACCCTTTGAGTACACGTTCAGCCAGGATGATCTGGCCTTTGCGGATGTGGTTTCGTTGATTTTGCTTGGTGTGGTGTCCTGGCGTTTCTTTCGAAGAGGTGGCCAAAGCGGACTTTCCGGTTGGGCGCTCGTAAAACGTTTTTCTTTCTCGCTCACATATACGGCCCTCATCTGTGTTGCGGTATTGGCGCTTTTTTTGTCAGCGGCATATTTTGATCCAGAG
>MDSZ01160922.1_pt1 | contig 12599 bp, 13 predicted proteins | sample 811201 | NCBI WGS metagenome assembly MDSZ01 (sample SAMN05326647, study PRJNA326480) | marine metagenome | isolation source: seawater | place: Indian Ocean: North | collected 2010
ATCAACTTATTGCATTAGAAGATATGTCAGAAATATTTGAAGTATCAACTCAACATTTTGATGAAGATAGTTATAGAATTAGAATAGGAGATACATTATGAGAATATTAGTAATAGGTGATAGTTGTACAGATGTATTTGTTTATGGAGATATAGATCGTATAGCTCCAGAGGCACCAGTTCCTGTAATTAAACCATTATATCAAAAAGAAAATCCTGGTATGGCTGCTAATGTGGTAGCAAATTTAGAATCTTTAGGAGCAGAAGTCGATTTGCTTACTAATGATAATGGGATTCGAAAAATTAGATATGTCGATGAAAGATATAATCAAATGGTGTTGCGAGTTGATGAACATGATAAATGTAATAGATACGATGGGGTATATGAAACTGCAGGATATGATGCTATTATAATATCAGATTACAATAAAGGATTTTTAACAGAAGATGATATAGCAGCATTTGCAGAAAGATCGAAATGTCCAGTATTTTTAGATACAAAAAAGTTTTTAGGAGAATGGTGTGAAGATATAGACTTTATTAAGATAAATACTCATGAACATGAAAAAAATTATGAATTGTTGCCAACATATCCTGAATTACAAGATAAACTAATTGTTACTAGAGGGCGTCGTGGATGTGAATATAAAAATAAAATTTATCCAACTCATGAAGTCCCGGTGAAAGATGTATCAGGAGCCGGCGATACTTTTATGGCTGGATTAGTTTATGAATATGTAAAAAGTAATAATATAGAAAAGGCTATTAGATATGCACAAGAATGTACAACTAAAGTAGTTCAAAAAACAGGAGTTGCAACACCGTGAAAAATACTGTAGTCATTCCGGCAATTCAAAATAAAGAACTAAATAAATTTGGTGGATGGTCTTGGATGGACTATTCAATTACAGCATGGAAGTATTGGTGCAAACAAAATGATTGTCAATTAGTAGTATATGATACTCCAAAAAATAATGATATTACTAGACATCGTGTAACATGGCAAAGGTGGTTTGATATATTTGAATTTCTAGATAATAAAAATATACAATATGATAAAATATTAATGACAGATGCATGTTCTATTCCAAAATGGGATTGTCCTAATTTTTTTAATTTAGTTGGAAATAATATAACTGCAACTCATGATATGGATAATTTAGGATGGATATATAGTAGTATACAAGGATATAAACCTTTATTTGATAATTATGAATTATCTATTAACAAATATATTAATGCAGGATTTGTTATATTTAATAAAACACATAAACAATTATTTGAATCATTTAAAAAATTATATTATGAAAATGAAGATGATATTTGTGAATTACAAACTAACAGTGTAAGAAAAGGTACAGATCAAACACCGTTCAATTATTTTTTACAAATGAATAATATAACTATTGATTTATTGCCTATGGAGTATCGAGTTTCTCATTTACATAGAAAAGATTTATTATCACATAATTGGCAATTAAAAGAAGATCAAACGCCATTTTTTGTAAAATATGCAAATGTATGGGTATTTAGTGGCTTTGATAAAAATCAAAGAAATCAATTAATGGAACAGACATGGAATTTGGTAAAAGGAAATTATGAGTAAAAATATAGTTTTTATAGTAAATTTACCAGAAGAAAAAAAGCAAGGTAGAAATATTCCATATCAATTTGCGGTAGCAAGTTGGTCTAAATGGTGTAAGAAAAATAACTGTGAACTAGTTGTACTAACAGAACGTATATATACAGAGGATGTTATGAATGCAAATTGGCATAAATTATTTGTATTTCAATTGTTAGAAGCTAATGGTATAGATTATGATCAAATTCTAATTGCAGATGGAGATACGATGATACATCCAGATGCTCCGAATGTATTTGAATTGACTGATAATAAATTTTGTGCAGTACATAATTATGGAAGTTATGATTGGGTATGCCGAAGTATTGAAAATTATAAGAAACATTTATTTCCAGATATAGATGTTCCTTTATTTAGATATTTTAATTCTGGAATTATTATATGTAACAAAAATCATAAAAAATTATACGAAAAAATAATTAACTATTATTTAGAAAACACAGAAAAAATTATTATATTGCAAAATGAGTATAATGTAGGTACTGATCAACCTATATTAAACTTTTTTGTACAATCTGAAAAAATTGATTATAAACAATTAGGATATGAATGGAATATGCAAGATATGCGTAGATTTGAAATATTAGATGATAATTTAACATTTACTAATATAGGTTGGATATATCATTTCAATAGTATACCTGATGATTTAAGAAATCATATGATGAGTAAAACTCAAAATAAATTAGGAGAAATAAAATGACAATACAAGATCATGTAAATGCACTAAATGAGTATGGAGTTACAGTTGTAGAAAATGCAATTCCATCAAATATAGTTGAAGAAATAAAAAACACAATAACAACGCATTTTAGCGATAAGGAAAATTGGTGTCAAGGATATCGTGTTCCAGATCAAACAATTAGATCAAATGGATTTAATTATAAAGAATTTGCTTCATGTAGTAAAATTTTAGAATTAGAAGTTTTGCGTAATATAATGAATTCAATAACAGATAATTCTGTCAGATGGTTACATCATAGTGATGTTCATCTTAATTTTGTTGGAGCAAAAGGATGGCATACAGATTCTCAATTGCAAGTAGGAAAACATGTTACAGATCAATGTCCAATAACAGATGTAGACAAAGTTGGAAATGCTAGTGCAGTAGGAACTGATTATTCATACCAAACATATAGATTTGCAACATATATAACTGATCATAGTGATGAACCAGGAGCATGTCTAGGCGTAAAACCATATTCATTTCATGGTGATGGAAGAGTTACGCCACCATATAATATCGATGCTGCACCTGGAGATGTAATTATTTTTAATTCAAAATTAAGACATATGGGAGGTAATTCGAATAAAGATCGTATAGCATTATTTTGGGCATTTGGAAAAGATAATTTATATAGTAAATATCATACAATATCAGCACTTAAACGACAATGTGCACAAAATTTACAAACTATAGAAGAATATACTATAAGTGATCATTTATCTAGTATGTTTGATAAATATGGTATTAAGTATGATTTAGAGCCAGAAATTTTAAAAGAATTTGAAACTATTAGTATGTTTAATGATACTTATTAAGAAAGTTTATGTCGGATAAATTAACAAAAATATTTAATAAAGAATCTAAATCTACTTATGTAATATCAGAAATAGGTATCAATCATAATGGTTGTATCGATACTGCATTAAAGTTGATTTATAAATCTCATGAAGCAGGTGTCGATGCAGTAAAATTTCAAAAGAGAAATTTAGATAGTATATATTCTTCACATATATTAAAAGATTCAAATTCTGCAGAATGGAATTTTGATTATTTAATACCTTTGTTACAAGAATTAGAATTATCAAAAAAAGAATATCATTTGATTGATAATACATGTAAAGAATTAAATTTAGATCTTATAGTGACTCCAATGGATGAAGATTCTGCAGAATTTATAAGTACATTAAATATATCAGCATTTAAGATAGCTTCTGCAGATATGACAAATTTATCATTAATAAAAAAATGTGCATTATATAATAAACCTATTATAATTTCTACAGGTATGTGGTCAGAAAAAGATATTGAACGATGTGTAGAACAATATAAACAAAATAACATACAATATGCATTGTTATTAGCAAATTCTACATATCCGGCACCATATGAAGATATTGGATTATATTTTTTAAATAAACTAAAAAAATTATCTGATATCGTCGGATATTCAGGACATGAACGTGATACATTTATTCCAATTGCCGCAGTTACATTAGGTGCACAGATAATAGAAAAACATATAACATTAAATAGAAATCAAAAAGGACCTGATCATAAAGCTTCGATGTTACCAAACCAATGGAAACAGATGATAAAAAATATACGTTCTTTAGAAAAATCATTAACTAATAAAAAATATGTTAATCAAGCAGAAACATTAAATAAAGAAGCATTTGCAAAATCGGCAGTAGCTCTTAAGGATTTATCAAAAGGTCATATTTTAATGGAACAGGATATTAAATTTCAATCTCCTGGAAAAGGAATATTTGAACATGAGATATCAGATTATTTAGGTAAAGAATTAAAAAAATCTATACCTAATGGAAAATATATTTCAAAAGAAAATTTTAAAGATGTTACATTAATTAAAGATTGGAAAGAATTTAACTTTACAAAAAATTGGGGAGTTAAATGTAGATTTCATGATTATGAGTTATATAAACAAGTTAATGCTCCAGTTATAGAATTTCATTGTTCACAAACAGATTTAGATATAGATTTTAAAGAAAGAAATGAAAAATCTCAATTAATAATACACGCTCCAGAGATTGTAGATAGAGAACTAGTAAATATATGTTCTACAGATAAACGAATTGTACAAAAGTCTTTAAATATAATTCAAAAGTCAATTGATAAAACTATAGAAATTGCAAAAGGATGGCCACTTGCAAAACCTAAAATGGTTGTACATTTAGGAGGAATGTCATTAGATCCATTATCTACAAAAAAGTTTTATCAAAAGAATAATCATGCAGAAATGATAGACATTGCAATAGAAAATTTTAAAAAATTACAATATGACAAAACTAAAATAGATATTATTCCAGAAAATTTGCCATGCCGTCCATGGTATTTAGGCGGAGAGTGGTATCAGTACGGTTTTGGTCCTGCAGAAGATATGATTCGATTTTGTAAAGCAACAGATTTAAAAATGACATATGATATCTGTCATGCACAGTTATGGTGCAATATTGCAGAAACAACATTAGTAGATTATACTAAACAAGTCATGCCATATGTATCTCATATGCACATTTCAGATGCATTAGGATTAAATGGAGAAGGAATACAAATCCATGAAGGAGAAATAGATTTTGATTCGATATTTGCAGTTGCTAAAAATTATGAATTTTCATGGGTAACTGAAATATGGAGCGGACATTTACATAATGGTTCTGGAACATATAAAGCCATGTGTGATTTAGAAAAGGAATATAGTAAAGAATTATAATGAAAATAGTATCAGTTATAACAGCAAGAGGTGGAAGTAAAGAGATTCCTAAAAAGAATATTCTTCCAGTTAATGAAAAGCCTTTAATTTGGTATACTATAAATGCATCTCAAACTTCCTTAGTACATGAAACATGGGTATCTACTGATTCACTTGAAATTGCAAATATAGCTAAATCATATAATGCTAAGGTTATCGATAGACCAAAAGAATTAGCAAATGATATAATAATGCCAGATGCTGCATTAGTACATTTTGCAGAAAATATAGATTTTGATATTTTAGTTTTTATACAACCAACATCGCCATTGTTACAAGCTTCTTATATAAATAAAGGCTTAGCAATGATGACAGAATATGATTCAGTATTTAGTGCATATAAAGAACATTGGACGCCTAGATGGAGTATGAATAACGAGACAATCGATTGGCATACAAATTTTCGACCAAGAAGACAAGATATTGCTAGTCAATATGTAGAAAATGGCGCATTTTATATAACTACTAAAGATAATTTATTAAAAAGTAAATTAAGGTATTCAGGTAACATTGGGATAGTAGAAATGCCAATACAAAAAAGCTTTCAAGTTGATAGTTATGAAGATTTAGAATTAATAAAGAAATTATTATGATCATAGCAGAAATAGGATTAAATCACTTAGGTTATATAGAATTAGTAAATGATTATTTAGATATATGTTTACATGCAGATGTTGATGGAATTACATTTCAGATACGAGAAGAAGAATTTTATAAAAATAATTCTAATCTAATATTGTCAGATTCTGAATATAAAAAAATTGCTAAAACTATTCAATCAAAAAATAAAAAATTTGGTGTAGCTATAGCTGATATAAATAAAATAGATTTTTTAGAATCAATTGATACTGATTTTTATAAAGTGATACGTAATGATATTACGAATAAAAATTTAATGAAAAAATTAATATCAACAGGAAAACAAATTATTGTATCAACAGGTTTGAGTACAGATAAAGATATTAAAAATTTTATAAATGAATTTGGGATTAAAAATATAACTTTAAATCATACACAATTATCATATGATGTTAATGATTGTAATTTATTAGCAATACAGACAATGAGAGAAAAATATGATTGTAATATATCATTCGGAAGCCATTGTGATAATTTAAATGTGTTATATATGTCATTATGTTATAATCCATCAAGTATATTATTTTATGTTAAGGCAGATTCATTTGGCATAGAATTTCCAGATGATAAACATGCAATATTTACTAAAAATATAAAAACAGTAGTTAAAAATTTAAAATCATTACGTACTGCAGTAGGTAGTGGGATAAAACAAAAAATAAAAAATAAAATAGGATGAAAGAAGCAATTGTATTAGCAGGTAGTAGAGGTATAGGTAAAGGTATAGCCGATTCTCTAGAAACATTAGATATAGATGTAATAAGAACATCAAAAAAGGATTTAGATACATCTAATATACAACAGGTTAATAATTTTATTAAACAATATCAATCTACAGATATATTAGTATTGAATACTGGAGGACCTCCGGCACAAGATTTTAAAGATATTACTAAAGAAGATTGTGACAAATATCATAATCAATTATTTTATAGTTTTCTTAAAATTTTACAAGAGTTGCACATTAATGATAATGGATATGTATTCTTAGTTTCATCATTTAACGTTAAAGAACCTAATGGAAAACTAATGTTATCTAATGCATATAGAACAGCCTTTATAAGTGTATTAAAATGCTTAAGTAAAGAATTTGTAAAAAGAAATATAACAACAATTAATATAGCACCTGGTCCTATAGACACGGATAGAATACGAGGATTAGTATCTGATATGGATGCTTTTGCAAAAGAATTACCTATGGGAAGATTAGGCCAAGTTGAAGAAATAGGAAATTTTGTAAAATCAATTGTTGAAAAAGATATTAAATATTTGACTGGAGCAACCATTAATTTTGATGGCGGAGCTTCGAACGGATTATTTTAATAATATTAGGATATAAGATAAAATTTTCTTATATTTATATAATGTAAAGCAGTTATGAAATTTTAAAAATAAAGTTAAGTTATGAATGAAAAGTCAATCTACGAAAGTATTACAAAATATTTTGATACAGTATCTGTAAAAGATTTAAGACCAAACTCATGGAAAGTTCCAATTGGCGGAGGCTATTATGGCGCAGAAGAAGTTAATGAAGTAGTTAAATGTTATTTGCATGGCTCTTTATCAATACAAACACCTGTGATAGAATTTGAAAATAAATTTAGTGATTATATAGGAACTAAGTATGGAATAGCAACTAATTCAGGTACTAGTGCCAATATATTAGCTCTTAATGCTTTATTAGAAACAGGCGATCTAAAACCTGGAGATGAAGTAGCGTTGCCAGCAACTACATTTATATCAGTAGCTACTCCAATAATACAATTAGGTTTAGTTCCTGTATATATTGATATTGAACCGCATACATTAAATATTGATATCAAAGAATTAGAGAGTGCAATACGAAATCCAGAAAGAAATATTAAATGTGCAATGATTGTACATACATTAGGTAATCCGGCAAACATGACTAAAATTATGGAAATTGCAGATCTTTTAGATGTAAAAATTATAGAAGATTGTTGTGAGGCTCATGGAGCAGAATGGAAAGGAAAAAAAGTTGGTAGTTTTGGAATTATTTCAACTTGGAGTTTTTATGTTGCACATCATATGACAACTGCAGAAGGAGGAATGGCATTAACAAACTCAGATGAATTAAGTATTGTTTTAAGAGAACTAAGAGAATTTGGACGTAATAAAAGTTATCAAGGAGAACGTTACGGAATGAATACAGATCGATTACATGATTTTGATGAACGATATACATTTCATAGAATAGGATGGAATTTTCGAATGGCAGATGCACCTGCATCATTCGGAATCAAACAATTAGAAAAACTCGATGATATGACTAAAATAAGAATAGATAATGCAAAATATCTATGTAAAGAATTATCTAAATTTGATAGTCAAATAGCATTATTACAAAATAATTCAAAAGAATTTTTGAATTCATATTACTCCTTTCCTATTATTATAGTAGATACAGATGAGATCAATAGAAAAGATTTTACTCGATATTTAGAATCTAATAGTATTGAAACAAGAGCTATTATGTGCGGTACATTACCAGATCAACCAAGTCTAGTAAATATAGGACATGAGTATGGAGGATTGGAAGGTAGTAGATATATAATGAATAATAGTTTCTTTGTTGGATGTCATCCATGTTTAGAAAAAGATGAGCTAGATCATATTATACATACAATAACTAATTATTTAACAAAATAATATAACATGAAAGAAAATAAAACAGTATTAGTAACCGGTGGAGCAGGAGCAATTGGTTCAAATTTAGTAAAAACATTACTTGATCAAGGAATAAAAGTAATCTTGTTGGATGACTTTTCATCTGGTATGCCGGCAAATCTTAAAGATATGTCTAGTGAAAATATTGAAATAGTTGATGGAGATATATGCGATCAAAAAATAATTGATGAGGCATTTGCCTACGGCATTGACTATGTATATCATCTTGCTGCTAATTTTGCAAATCAAAATTCAGTTGATAATCCACAAAAGGATTTGAAAACAAATGGATTAGGAACATTAAAGGTACTACAAGCCTGTGTAGATAATAAAGTTAAAAAATTCTTATTAGCATCATCATCATGTATTTATAAACCTGGAAAAGGAAGATTTATAGAACATGGACCAACTCAATTTCAAACACCATATGCTATAACAAAAATGTTACAAGAACATTATACAATATTTTTTAATAAGTTTCATAATTTACCAGCTGTAATTGTACGATACTTTAATAGTTATGGTCCTGGAACATATCCAGGTAAATTTAGAGGAGTAGTTCCTAAATTTATGTATCAAGCTACTAATGATCAAGCATTAGAAATAACAGGTGATGGTTCGGAGACAAGGCCATTTACTTATGTACAAGATATTGTTGACGGAACAATTTGTGCAATGGATAATAGTAAAAATACAGTTGGTACAAATTATCCAGGACATCCTGTTAGCGAAGATAACTTAATATATAACATTGGAAATAGTGATAGTGTTACAATAAAAGAATTTGCAGAGACAGTTAATAAAATATGTAATAACAAATCTGGAATAAAATATATTCCTAGACGTGATTGGGATAATATTCCATATCGAGCAGTTGAGAATACTAAAGCAGAACAGGAATTAAATTTTAAGCCAAAATATAATTTAGAAGAAGGATTGCGTCTTACATATGAATGGTTTAAAGAACAAAATTTTACAGAGGAAGATTTACAATGATTTGGAACGAAATATTATGCTTAGGAGACTCTATTACATTTGGAGCTCGAGATCCATATAAACGATCATATCCAAATGAACTTGGACAGATGTTAACAGAAAAGACAAAAGAATTTTATTTTTGTCATAATTGCTCTATTAGCGGAGAAACTAGTTCTGAATTATTAAGAAGAGCATGGGGTAATATTAAATCACATAGTAATGCAAATATAATGTTATTAATTATAGGAACAAATGATACACAACTTAAAGTTCCAGATGATATATATGAAGATAATTTACGTCAAATAATTTCAGTAGCTAGAATACATGGCATGCATGTTATAGTAGGTACATTGCCTGAACTAGATTTTACACCGTTATACTTAAATAGATCTTATATTAAACGATATAATAGTGTTATATATAAATTATCAAAAAAGATGAACTTTGATGTATGTGATTTATCAGGAGTAGAATCACATTATGTTGACGGCGTACATTTTACTCATGAAGGAAATGTAGAATTGGCAAAAAGATTTGCAGACAAAATATTAAAGTTATAATGAAAACTATTATACATGTTGTAGGAGCAAGGCCTAATTTTATAAAAGCAGCACCACTAATTGCTGAAATAGAAAAATCTTGGAATGTTGAAAATTTAATTATACATACAGGTCAACATTATGATCATAACATGTCCCAACAATTTTTTGATGAACTAAATATTCCTAAACCTGATTATAATTTAAATGCAGGAGGAGGAGGTCATGCCAAACAAACAGCTGATATTATGATAGGATGTGAAAAGATATTTCAAGAAAAACATCCAGAATTTATTATAGTGTATGGAGATGTAAATAGTTGTGTTGCAGCAGCAATGGTTGCAAAAAAATTGCATATCAATGTTATACATATCGAATCTGGATTACGTAGTTATGATAGAAAAATGCCAGAAGAAATTAATCGAGTTATAACAGATTCTATATCAGATATTTTATTTGTTACATGTCAAGACGGTATTGATAATTTAATTAAAGAAGGAATTGATTCGAATGTACATTTGGTAGGAAATACAATGATTGATTCATTAGTAAATTTTGAAGATAAATTTAATGCATCACCTATATTAGATGTATTAAATATAATTAAAGATGAATATATTTTATCTACTCTACATAGGCCATCAAATGTCGATGATCAATATAGTTTAGAATCATTAATGGATACAATGAAACAAATGTCCGAAGATAATATAGTCGTATTTCCAATTCATCCTAGAACTAAAAATAATTTAAAAAAATATAATATTTTTGAAAAATATAATTCGATAAAAAATTTAAAAATAATTGAACCACAAGGTTATATTGATTTTATGTGTTTACAAAAAAATGCAAAATTAATTATTACTGATAGCGGAGGCATTCAGGAAGAATCTTCATACTTCCAGACTCCTTGTTTAACTGTAAGAGATAATACTGAAAGGCCTGTTACTATATCACATGGAACTAATAAATTGATTGGCGCTAATTATGAAAATATAATACCACAATTAAAAATGATAGAGAATAAAATTTCAAATATTAATTTATGGGATGGTATGTCATCAAAACGTATTGTAAAAATTTTAAAGGAGTATTATAATGATTAATGCAAAGTATAAATTTTGTGTAGTATATATTACAAAAGATTATTATCCAATGTTGGATGGTTGTATTTATAAATACAGTAAGTCTAATCTTCGTGATGTACATGTACTAAATGTTGATATGGGTTCGACAGATGAAAATTTAGAAACAGGAAAAGAAATTTGTGAAAAATTAGGTATTGAAATGATTGATACTCCTGCAGGTTCTATGCAAGAAGGATTAAAAATAGCAGATGAATATTTAACTGAACAAGGTATAGATGTAGATTGGATGATAAGTCTTCAACATGATGTATTTCCATTAACAGAAACTTTTTGGGACGATCTACAAAATACTATCGATAGTATTGATACAGATAAAGTTGGTATGATTAGTACAAATTCATTTAGTAATTATGAAAATGGACTAAAAGCTCTAGAATCAGATGATCTTGCAAATGCATGTATTGGCAAAACAAAGACATCACGTGGAATGTTATGTACTGATGTACTTGGATCGCCTTACCATGGATGGTATATGAATTTACCAAAAGAATATTATGAATGTAAATATTTTGCAGTTGAATCTACATATTGGTCTGGCTTTGCAATTAATCGTAAATTATTTCAAAAGTATATAACTGTTGATTCTGAATATGTTTTTGAATTATGGGGAGATGATTTGGCATATCAATTTTTAGCAAATGGTATAGTAAATATTGCAGTACCAAAATTATTAGTATGTCATGATCATAGCCTTAAAAATGGAATAAAAATCAATCCAGGAAAACTTATTGAACATCGATCTGATTTTAATGGATCGCAAATGAGATTTTGGAAAAAATGGGGCTTTCGGTGGGGAATACGTAATCCAGAAGTACGTACTCAATTTAATCAAACTAGCTTAGGCATATATGACCAATCAGCATTACAACATGTTTTCTTTAATTTAAGTATTAATGATGGTCCATTAGATATAGATTTAAAAACAAAGGCTCCGCAATGAAAATTATAGCTGATAAAAAATATGCATATTGGTTAGCAGAACAGACGTTCCAGAAAGAATTTTATAAATTTCCACAACATGATATTACATATGACGGAATGAAAGAATTATTAAATACTAATTATATACAAGATGTATCAGAATATAAAAATAAAAAATGTATAGTTCTAGGTAATGGTGGCTCAGTATTAGATAATGAAAGAGGAATAGATATTGACAAATTTGATTTAATAGTTAGATCAAATTTAGCTAGATTCGAAGGATTTGAAAAACATGTTGGAAGTAGAACTGATATAAGATTTTTATCGCATAAAACGTTTGGAAATACACTCGATAAAAATTATTCTTCATATGAAGAAGATTATGTCCCAAATTCGAAACAACATCATTTAATAATACGTTCAGCTGGTAATGTTGGGTCAATGATTCCTGGATTTGCAAAAAATAGAAATAATATGTTTAGTGTTTTAGATATAGAATATAACAAACATCTAGATAAATTAGTTAGTAATAATCATTATTGTTC
>MDSZ01250830.1_pt1 | contig 12599 bp, 13 predicted proteins | sample 811201 | NCBI WGS metagenome assembly MDSZ01 (sample SAMN05326647, study PRJNA326480) | marine metagenome | isolation source: seawater | place: Indian Ocean: North | collected 2010
AATAAAAAATAAAGAAATTTCATATTTAAAAGTATAATATGTCTTTTTTTTAGCAGGATTTTTCATGAAAATATTAGTAATGGGTTTGCCTGGCTCTGGCAAGACTTTTTTAACTGAAAGACTTGTTCCACTATTAGATGCAGCATGGTATAACGCTGATAAAGTCAGGGAAATGGCAAATGATTGGGATTTCTCTGATGAGGGTAGGGATCGTCAATCTAAAAGAATGAAAAACTTTGCAGACTTTGAAAAAAGTCATGGTAGGTTTGTAATATGTGATTTTGTTTGCCCAACGAAATTAACAAGATCAAATTTTAAAGCAGATATAACTATTTGGATGGATACAATTAAAGAAGGAAGATTTGATGATACAAACAAGATATTTGAAAAACCCGAAAATGTAACCTTTCATATAACTGAATGGAATGACAAAAATCATATTAACTTAGCTTATGAGATCAAGAAAAAATATGTTTGATTGGAAAAAACCTACCGTTCAAATGTTAGGTCGATGGCAGCCCTGGCATGATGGACATCAAGCTTTATTTAAAAGGTGCTTTGCCAAAACTGGCCAAGTTATAATTCAGGTGAGAGATGTTCAAGGTGCATCTGGCGGTGATAAGCAAGATGATAACCCATTTGACTGGGATACAGTTTGTAAAAATATTGAGGATGGGCTGATAAGAGATGGTTTCAAAAGAGGATTTGAATACGAAATAATGCTTGTACCAAATATTGTTAATATCACCTATGGAAGAGGTGTGGGTTATAGTTTTGATGAAGAAGTTTTTGAAAGTGCAATTACCAATATTAGCGCAACAAAAATTAGAAAAAAAATGAGAGATGAGGGGAAGCTTTAAATTTTTTGATTTATAAAAATTTATTAATATTCAAGACTTTACTATATTTGAAAGTATAATTTTCTATGGATATAAATTTATTAATTATGCCCGAGTGGTGGAATTGGTAGACACAAGGGATTTAAAATCCCTCGATAGAAATATCGTGCCGGTTCAAGTCCGGCCTTGGGCACCAGTAGTAAATTTGATAAAAGCGATAATACATGAGTTATAACACTTTTTTTTAAGAGGAAATATGGAAAAGAGATTTATAGATAATGATGAAGCTAGAATTGATTATATAAAATTAATCAATGTAATTTTCAAGTATAGAAAAATTATATTAATTATTTCATCGGTATTTGTTGCTTTATCACTTTTGCTTGCAATTTCGATACCAAACAAATACACATCAGAAACTTTATTAGCTCCATCAAATCCTAGTCAGTCTCTTTCAAGTGTAATTGGAGGATACTCTGCCCTAGCGAGTCTTGGAATGGGGCTTCCAACTACTGGTGGAGATAAATCAATCGAAGCAATTGAAAGAATGCAATCATTTAATTTCTTTTCAAATCACTTCCTGCCTAATATCCAACTTGAAGATTTGTTAGCAGCAGAAGGTTGGGATCAAGATTCGAACGAATTAAAATATAATCCTAATGATTTTAACAAAGAAGAAAAAAAATGGGTAAGAGAGGTTGAGTTTCCTCAAACTCAAATACCATCAGATCAAGAAGCTTATGAAGAATATGAAGATATTTTAACAATATCACAAGATAAAACTTCACAGTTTGTATCTATTTCCATAGAACACCTTTCTCCAAATATTGCTAAAGATTGGCTTGATTTAATTATTTTGGAGATAAATGAAAGCATGAGAGATGAGGATAAAAAGCTGGCAACAAATTCTATCAACTTTCTCAATAATTCATTAAAAGAGACTAATTTGACCGAAATGCAAGAAGCTCTAGCAGAACTACTACAAACTCAAATGGAAAAACTAATGTTAGCGTCTGCAAATGAAAACTATGTTTTTAGTGAAATTGAATCTCCAATTGCCCCTGAAGAAAAATCTTCTCCCAATAGATATATCATTCTATTTATTGGCTCTTTTTTTGGTTTCACAGTAAGCATCTTAATTTCACTTGTATTAAATTATAGAAAAGAAATTTTTAATGACGAAAAATTATTCAATTAAAATAAAATGAGGCTTCTTATACCTGGAGGAGCTGGTTATATAGGATCTCACATGGTGAGATATGCGCAAGATGCTGGTCATGAAGTGGTTGTTTTAGATGATTTATCATCTGGAAATCAATGGGCTGTTAATGATTGCGAGTTAATCAATATAAGCTTATTGGACAAAGAAGGCCTTAAGAGGGAAATGAATGGAAGGTTTTTTGATGGAGTAATCCATTTTGCCGCAAAGTCAATAGTGCCTGAATCTATGATTAACCCACTTTTATATTATAGAAACAATGTTGAAGGTAGTTTTAATCTTATCGAAGCCTTATTAGAAAATGATATTAATAATATTGTTTTTTCATCAACTGCAGCTATTTTTGGTAACCCTCTGGAAAAAAAAATTTCTGAGGATCATCCAAAAAATCCTATTAATCCTTATGGAAAGTCAAAATTAATGGTTGAAAATTTCCTTAAAGACATTTATGAAACAAAAAAAATTAACTCAACATGCTTAAGATACTTTAATGCCGCGGGTGCTCATGAATCAGGTGAGATAGGTGAATGTCATGATCCAGAAACTCATCTAATTCCGGTTATTTTAAAATCTGTTCTTGATCCAAATCTCGTATTAAAAGTTTTTGGCGATGACTATAATACTCATGATGGAACATGTATTAGAGACTATATTCATGTATACGATTTATGTAATGCACATCTATTATCAATAGAAAATATGATGAAAGCCGAGGGATGTTATTTTTATAACCTTGGCAATGGGAATGGATTTTCTGTCAAAGAAGTAATTAAAAGCTGTGAAAAGGTAACAAAAAGTAATATTAATTTTGAAGTCATAGATAAAAGATTTGGGGATCCGGATATGCTTGTTTCAAATAGCATGCGAGCCTCCAAAGAACTAAACTGGCATCCAAAATATGACAATTTAGATGAAATTATTGCTAGCGCATGGAAATGGCATAGAAAAGAGTTATCATAAAAGTCTTAGATGCTTTATTTCTTATCTATATTTTCTCTTCTAATAGCATATGTATTTTTGAGATTTAATGGCGGTGCTTTTAAAGCAACATCATTTCCTCCCCTTTTTTTTACATTATCTTTATTGGTTGGCGTCTTAGGATTTAATGTTTTTAATTTTGCATATGGTATGCCATTTGAGTTTGGCGATAGCCTCCCTTATGAAAATTTTATCTCATCATCATATTCTTTTTTTACTGCAATATTAGCTTTTTCTGCCGGGTGTACTTTTTACTTATTGGTAACAAATAGCAAAACTAAAGAAAAAGTTTTAATTTTTAAGAGAGTATCTCCACTTACCAATATTTTTATTATTTTAATACCAGCATTTTTTTTAATATCAGCTTATGGTTTTAGTAGTATATTATCTAGAACCGAATATATTCCTGAGGAAACTATACAATCTTTTAAGTTTCTTGGAAGATTATCTGCAATTTTGATGTTGTTATTTTTACATAGATTAACCTCATCTAAATTAACAATACTCTTTGTTTATCTCCTATATTTCTTAATTTTCTTTGGATACGCAACTAGATCTCTTGCCCTATTGCCACTTCTTTACGCAGTTTCTTATAACCTTTTTAGAAATGATAAAGGAGGCATCATTAAATATATTTTATTACCAATACTCAGCATAGCTTTTGCCTCAATAGCTTTGCAATTAAGAAGTCTGGATATGCATGGGATAATCCCATACTTTTTAGAGATTTTGAATAATGGTGTTCAGTTAGACTTATTTTTTTTAGCATTGAATTATTTAACATCTTTTTCATATTCTCTAACTGCGTATTTATCCTCTAACATTAATTATAGTAATGAATATTTTTTAGTTTCTATTAATCCTGCCTTTGGAAGCATGGTTGGATGGGAAGAATTATCGACGTCTCTTAGAATAAATAAGTTTGTTCCCTATAATGGCTTATCAGAATTGAGTGCAATGGGTTTGGGTGTAACATTCAGCTACTTTTTTATATCTGGACTCCTATTGAAACTTATGGAGGTTCGGATGTCGCAAATCGGACTACTGGGATATGCATTTGCTTTTTGTATTTGCGCACTTTTTTCAATGGAGATCATGCAATACAATCTAAGAAGTGCAACCCGAACATTGTATTATGGGATGTTCTTATTTATTGCTTTTTTAATTTACAAGAAGTATTTTCTTGTTTTACTACCAAAAAAAAGAAAAAATGTTTATAGAAAAAGTTGAAAGACTTCTGAGAGCTAGATTTGAAGTCCCTAAAAAGTTTAACAAAAATCACATCATATTAGCCTCATTTCCTAAATCGGGAAATACTTGGTTTAGATTTGTGTCATCAAATATTATTGCAAAATCAATTGGCAAATCTGAGGTTAATTTTGATTCAATTCAAAGATTTGCTCCTGTAATAAGAGGAAATACTAATCTAAAGGGGATAATTTCATGTAATGCCGCCCCAAATTTTTTAAAAACGCATTTTTATTTTGTAAATCATTTTAGTAAATATCCAGCCCTTGTCATATACAGGGATCCAGTAAGAACCTTTCAATCTTACTTTAACTACATGAATACAGAACAAAAAAAAAATTATTTAGATATAAAAAGATTTATTTCTTCAGCAAGAGTAGGGATAAATGCATGGAATTATTTTTATAAAACTTGGTTGTCTAAAGAGGATGCATTTTTTATATACTATGACGAGCTTATAAAGAATCAATTAATTGGACTAGACAAGATATATAAAACTTTTGGTTATGTTATATCTGAAGAAACCCTAAATCATTCTATTAGGCTCTCAAGCAGGGAAAATATGGCCAGAATTGAAGCAGAATCAGGTGACCCAATGAAGAAGAATAAAAAGTATAAATTCGTTGGTACTACTGAATCTAGGTATAAAAAATTGGATAAAGATATTGAAGCTTTTATAAATGAAAGAACTTCAAAAATTGGCAAAGAGCTTAATGAAAGGAAAATTCAACTTTTTTAAGTCAATATATAATAAATAAATGATCATCTATTTAGCAGACCTTCCAAAGCCTGTTCATGGCATGTCAAATGTTAATGATAATTTCTTAAAGAGTATTAAATCACGAAAACAAGATGTAAAAGTTATAGATACTGCTCCAGATTTTTTATCAAATACTTTTCCATCAAAGTCTTATACTTTATCAAAATTTTTTAACTTTTTTATATGTGTTTTTAAACTTTTAAAAGAGCTCATATTCACCAAAAACACAAACACTTTATATCGTCCAATAAACGCTGGACTTGGTCAAATTTACGATATCACTTTTATTATAATTGCTCGATTATTTAGGATTAAGATTTTTATCCATCACCACTCTTTTTTTTACTTGAATAAAAAAAGATTCTTAACAAAAACTTTAATAAAATTAGCATCAAGAAAAGCAACACATATAGTTCTTGGTTCAGTAATGAGAAATCTTCTGGAGGAGAAATATTCTTTTAATCAAGAGATATTTATTTTGTCTAATATTTTCATAAATAAAGATCATCTATTTTCTAAAAGTAAAAAAAATAGTGACTTAATTGTTTTAGGCCATTTAGCCAATTTAAGTAGAGAAAAAGGAGTCCTTAGATTCATTGAAACAGTTAAATTTCTTAATGAAATAGGATTGAACGTAACTGGTGAGATTGCAGGACCTATTCACGATAATTCTATTAATAAAATAATTCGAAATGAGACTTTAAACAATAAATTTCTTAATTATCATGGACCACTATATGGAGTAGATAAAGAGAAATTCCTTGAGAGATTGGATATTTTTTTATTTCCTTCTAGCTATAAAAACGAAGCTGAGCCTCTTGTACTATATGAAGCAGCTAAATTTGGATGTTTATTAGTTGGGAGCCCCATTGGTTGTATGAAAGAAGTTATTTTATCTTTAGGAGGCGAGTGTCTAGAACCAAATAATTTTTCATATGAGCACATAGGTAAAATCATAAATATTTCAATTAGTAAAGGATCTCTTAGCAACGAATCCAGAAATAAACGAATTAAAGTCTATGATCTTCTCAAAAAAGATAATAATTCAAAACTAATCGAGCTCCAAAAAAAAATGATTTTCTAATAATGAAAAATTTTTTAAGATCACTTATATCAAGGATAAATATAGAACAACTGAAAATAGTTAAAGAGTCTTTTTTTGGGATTTTCATCAGACTATTAAGTGCTCTTATTGCATTCTTCTTTAATTTAATTATTACAAGGAGCATGGAAGCTGAAGAAGCGGGATATTTTTTTTTAAGTCTATCAATTGCAATTTTTCTTTCTGCACTTGCTAGATTAGGATTTGAGAATACAGTACTCAAATTTACTGCAGCTTCCATCAATAATAGAGGCCTTACCTTATATATATTAAAATATACTCTGAGTTGGAGTCTTGTAATTTCTATCCTGATTGCTTTAGCAATTTTCTTTTATTCTGATTTAATTTCACAGTCTTTTTTTAATAAATCAGGCTTGATTGAACCACTAAAATATATATCTCCATCAATTCTTGGATTTAGTATGGTTTTTATAATGGCTATGAGTTTGCAAGCAAGGCAAAAATTTTTAATTAGTGTTCCATGTCAGAATATTGCTCACTTCGTATTATGTGGAGCATTTCTTATATTTTTTAATGTTGATTCATCTAATGAAGCTGCAATTTATATGAGCCTATCCCTTGGCATAAGTGCACTCTTTTTTTATTGGATATCCATAAAAGATTTAAAAGCAGATGTTGACAAAAATCTTGATAAGAAGAGTTTTTGGTCAAGTGCAAATCAGAATCTAATTACTAATATCACGAATCATTTACTGCAGTGGGGCGGCCCAATAATCATAGGAATTTTTTTAGCTTCTAACCAGGTTGCTTTCTTTGCAGTAGCTCAACGAACCGCTTTATTAACTAGTTTGATAATAATGGGAATCAACTTAATAGTTGCTCCAAAAGTAGCAATGATGTACGAACAAAAAAGGATCGAAGATATTAGAATACTTGTTATTTTTGCTGTTCGTTTATCTATTTTAGCTGGAATTCCGATAGTCATTTTAATGATAATTTTCTCAGAATTTTTAATGGGATTGTTTGGAAGTGATTACACTTTGAGTGCAAATATTCTTAGGATTTTAATTCTTGGACAAGCCGTCAATCTCTTTACTGGCTCTGTTGGGTATATACTTTTAATGACAGATAATGAAAAAGATATGAAAGCTATTACTTTGGCAAATAGCTTAATTTTATTAATTTTTATGCCCATATTTACTAGTTATTTCGGAATAGTTGGAGCTGCTTTAGTTTCTGCATTTTGTACCTCCTTTCAAAGCATTCTCGCTATTCTTTTTATAAGAAAGAGACTAGGTTTTAACACTCTTTATTTTTGGCAAAAAATAAATATATGATCCTGCTTTATCCTATAATGTTAATTTATTAAACATAACCAAATGATTTCATTAAAACTTTTTTTTCTTAGACTATATAAAGGAATTTTAATTTTATTTAACTTGAGACTATTAAAAGTTTTCCTCAAATATCAAGTAATGGCTGGAGTTGAACACAATGTTGTGTTGAGAAAAGAAAACTTCAAAACCATTATCGATATTGGTGCTAACAGAGGCCAATTTAGTTTAGCTGCTTCATCTATTAATAAGGAAGCTATCATTTATGCGTTTGAACCTTTAAAAAAGCCTGCAGAAGTATTCAAAAAGATATTTTGTAATTATGAAAACATAAATTTATATAACACAGCAATTGGAAGCTCTAATAAGACATCAACAATACATATTTCAAACAAAGATGATTCATCTTCACTGTTAGAAATATCTGAAGTTCAATTAAAATATCATCCAAATACTAATGAGGTTGGTACTCAAAAAGTAAACGTATCAAAACTAAATACTTATATTCAAGCTCCAGATATTAGCTCACCAGCACTTCTTAAGATTGATGTTCAGGGATTTGAATTAGAGGCTCTTATGGGTGCTGAAGACTTATTGGATAAATTTGAATATATTTATTGTGAGTGTTCCTATTTAGCTCTATACAAAGATCAACCATTAGTAAATGATATTATAATCTTCCTAAGCAAAAATGATTTTATCCTTTCAGGTATTTATAATAGCCAAATTGAAAGGGGAAATTATATTCAGAGTGATTTCTTATTCAAAAAAAATAAATTATGAAAATAGCTCTTATTACAGGCATAACAGGACAAGATGGATCTTATCTTGCTGAGTTTTTACTCGAAAAGGGATATGAAGTTCATGGAATAAAAAGAAGATCCTCGTCTTTCAATACAGAGCGTATAGATCATATCTATCAAGATCTTCATCATGAAAATAAAAATTTTTTCTTGCATTATGGCGATCTTACAGACAGTACAAATTTAATTAGAATTCTTAAAGATACAAATCCAGATGAAATTTATAACCTTGGTGCACAGAGTCATGTAGCAGTAAGTTTTGAAACTCCAGAATATACTGCTGATGTTGATGCACTTGGGACCTTAAGATTACTTGAGGGAGTGAGGTTATTAGGTAAAGAGAATAAGATAAGATTTTATCAGGCATCAAGTTCCGAATTATATGGAAAGGTTCAAGAATCACCCCAAACAGAACTAACACCATTCTATCCAAGATCTCCATATGCTGTTGCAAAAATGTTTGCATATTGGATTGTTGTGAATTATCGAGAATCGTATGGTATGTATGCTTGTAATGGGATTTTATTTAACCATGAATCCCCGCGAAGAGGCGAAACATTTGTAACAAGAAAAATTACACGAGGCTTAGCAAACATTATTTGTGGTCTTCAAGATTGTTTACATATGGGTAATTTAGACTCTTTGCGAGATTGGGGTCATGCAAAAGACTATGTTGAAATGCAGTGGCTAATGCTTCAACAAGATTCCCCGGAGGACTATGTTATTGCTACTGGAGAGCAATATAGTGTTAGACAGTTTATTGAATGGTCAGCAAAAGAGGTGGGTCTTAAGATATCCTTTAAGGGAAATGGTGTTAATGAGGAGGGAGTTGTTGAAAAAGTCTCTCCTGATGCAGATACAAACATCAAAGAAGGAGATGTTATTGTAAAAGTAGATCCTAGATACTTTAGGCCTGCAGAAGTTGATTCTCTATTAGGAGATTCATCAAAAGCAAAGCAAAAGCTGGGTTGGCAACCCAAGACTTCTGTGAAGAAAATGTGTTCTGAAATGATTGCAGAAGATCTTAAAACTGCCAGAAAAAATGCATTTCTAAATTTAAATGGTTTCGAAGCAAACATTCCAAAAGATGATTAATTTTATTTAAATTCAAAATATGAAGATTTTTATTGCAGGTCACAAAGGCATGGTTGGCAATGCAATAAATAATGCTATAAGAAAAAATACTGATTACGAAATTATAACTAAGGAAAAATCTGAGTTAAATCTTCTAAATCAGAATCAAGTTGAAAATTTCTTTAGAAAAAATAAGGTTGATCAGATATATATAGCTGCTGCAAAGGTTGGCGGTATTTTTGCTAATAATAAATATCCAGCTAACTTTATCTATGAAAACCTTAAAATTGAGACTAATATCATTGAATCAGCCCATAAAAATGATGTAAATAAGATTTTGTTTCTTGGTTCATCATGTATTTATCCAAAATTTGCAAAACAACCTATAAAAGAAGAGTACCTTCTTACAGGGCCACTTGAAGACACAAATGAGCCATATGCAGTTGCAAAAATTGCAGGAATAAAGTTGTGTGAATCATATAACAGACAATACGGAAGAGATTACAGATCTGTCATGCCAACAAATTTATATGGACCAAATGATAACTTTCATCCAACAAACAGTCATGTTATTCCTGGGCTAATTAATAGATTTCATCATGCGTCAGAAAATAATGAGAAAGAGATAATGATATGGGGATCAGGAAAACCATTACGAGAGTTTCTCTATATTGATGACATGGCTAGCGCATCATTACATATAATGAATTTAGAAAAAGATGTTCTTGAAAAACAAACTGAAACTAATTTGTCTCATATTAATGTTGGATCTGGAAAAGATTATTCAATAAAAGATTTGGGTTCTAAAATATCTGACATTACAGGATTTAAAGGGAACATAAGATTTGATTCATCTAAACCCGATGGAACTCCCAGAAAACTTCTAGATATTTCAAAACTTAAGAAACTCGGATGGAGTCCATCCATTTCTTTAGATGATGGATTACTTAAAACATACGAGTGGTATAAGAAGAATATTAATCTTGCCAGGAATGCATAGTATGAAGATTCTTATTTATGGAATTAATTTTAGTCCAGAACTAACAGGCATTGGAAAATTCACTGGTGAAATGGCCGAATGGTTTGCTAAAAATCAGAACAATGTAAAGGTTGTAACGGCTGTTCCATATTATCCGCAATGGAAAATTCATGAAAACTATAAAAACTTTTATCAGAAAGAAAAAGCTGAAAATATTGAAATTATAAGATGTCCCCTTTATGTTCCATCAAAACCAAATACTTTTAGGAGGCTGGTACACCTCTTATCATTTTCATTATCATCATTTTTTCCTATTCTAAGATTATTTTTTTGGAAACCAGATTTAATTATTCAAGTATCACCAACTTTATTTTGCTCATTACAAACAATTATTCTTGCAAAGATATGTAGGGCAAAATCCATATTACATATTCAAGATTTTGAAGTAGATGCCATGTTTAATATCACTCTATCAGGAAGAAAAAGATTTAAAGATTTTGCATTTTGGATTGAGAAAATTATTCTAAAAAACTTTGATTTTGTATCAACAATATCTGATGCCATGATAAAGAGACTAAAAGTTAAAGGTATTCCAGATGAGGTAATAGTCTCTCTTCCTAATTGGGCAAATATTGATGATTTTAAAGATGCTCAGAGAGATGAAAGCCTCCTTGATGAACTCGACATTGACAAAAATAAAAGAATTGTTCTTTACTCAGGAAATATGGGAGAAAAACAAGGCCTAGAAATTGTAATTCATACAGCAAAAGATATGGAATCGTATGAAGATATCCAGTTTTTAATGATTGGTGATGGATCCTCAAAGGAAAGGTTAAAAAAACTTTCAGCGTCTATTGATGCTAAAAATATTAAATTTCTTCCTTTACAGCCATATGAAAATCTCCCCAAAATATTAGCATCAGCAAGCTGTCATTTAATAGTTCAAAAAACTGAGGCTGCTGATATTGTTTTTCCATCAAAATTAGTTAATATTTTGGCAGTTGGAGGAAATTCGGTTGCTACTGCCTCTAAGGATTCATCGCTTGGGAGAGTATATATAGAAAATGAGGGAATCGGAGTTTTATTGGAAACTCAATCTATTTTTGATCTTAGAAATTCAATATTGAAAGCAATTGAAATGGAAACACCCAATCAAGCTGCTATAAATTATGCGGAGAAAAACTTGGGTAAAGAGGAAATATTAACTAGATTTATAACGGAAGTAATATAACTTTATAAGCACATGATTATTTTTAGATATATTCCAAAGAAAGAGCCTTACCAAAAACTTTATGAATATTATCAGCAAGCTAATTTAAAAAAACAAAGCTCAATCGATGCAATGGTAGTTTCTTCTATCATGAAGAATGAATTATCAATTGATTCAAGATATGTGAATTTAAAGATGGTTGAAAGAGGAAAATTCATATTTTTTTCAAACTATAAGTCAAAAAAATCAATACAATTTAAATCACACAATGTAGTTTCTTTATTAATTTATTGGAACAAAATAAACGTTCAAATTAGGGTTAAAGGAAAAATCAAAAAAACATCAAAAAACTTTAATCAAGAATATTTCTCAAAAAGAGATATAAGTAAAAACGCTCTTGCCATAAGTTCGCATCAATCAGAAACTATTAATTCATTTGAAGAAGTAAAATCTCAATATGAATTTTCATTGAAAAATGATGATCTTAAAAAATGCCCTAATTATTGGGGTGGATACTGTATTGAACCATTTTATTTTGAGTTTTGGGAGGGGCATAAAAATAGACTTAACAAGAGAGTTGAATATTTTTTAGAGGATGCTAATTGGAGAAAAGCATTTCTCCAGCCATAATAAGGTTGTTAATGTCGTCAATATTTGATATAAAACCGTCAAAAACTGGTGAGTATTTCCAAAAATATCAACCAGCGATTTTTTAATTTTAGAGATTTAAAATAGTTAAAAATAATAAAAAAAAATTCCAGCCTGTAAACGGTAATATTTCTGCTCAAGAGGTTATGCTTATTAATTCTAGCGGAGAGAAACTAGGACTTAAGTCTATTGAGGAGGCCCTAAAAATTGCTGAAGAAAGCTCTATGGACTTAGTACAAGTATCTCCAAAAAAATCTACTCCAGTTGTTTGTAAGATAATGGATTATGGTAAACATCTTTTTTCTAAGAAAAAAAGTATTTCTAGCAAAAGCAAGACAAAACAAAGCTTGAAAGAAATTAAATTTAGGCCATCAACTGATGTTGGAGATTACAATATAAAATTAAAAAAAATAAAAAGCTTTATTCTTGATGGAGATAAGACTA
>MDSZ01035354.1_pt1 | contig 12598 bp, 8 predicted proteins | sample 811201 | NCBI WGS metagenome assembly MDSZ01 (sample SAMN05326647, study PRJNA326480) | marine metagenome | isolation source: seawater | place: Indian Ocean: North | collected 2010
CAGCAAAGCCAAGCTTTACTGTTGAGAACGTAGAGCACGCATATTTGAACCACAAGTTCTACTATCCGGGTGCTGTCACATGGAATACCGTCACAGTTGAGATGGTGGACCCTGTTAGTCCAGATGTCACTGCAACGTTCTCCGACATCATAAGATTATCTGGCTATGCTCCGCCCGCCAATGCAACTTCTCTTGGTTCTATTTCCAAGGCTAAGGCTGCCGGCGCACTTGGCACTGTTATCATCACTCAGATTGACTCTGACGGGAAACCCCTTGAAACTTGGACGCTTTGGAACGCATTTGTCAAAGATGTTCAGTTGGGTCAACTTTCATATGGTGATGACGAGCTTACTAGCACTACCGTTGAGCTTATGTACGATTGGGCCCGCGTTGAAACCGCCAATCCTTCAGTCGCAGTAGCAGGTGGTGGTTCTAGCTTCTTTAATACATGATGACAATTTAATAAAACGAGAGGTGTACATTGTCTAGAAACCAAGATCGCTTAGGAGGCGTTCAACAACAAGATACTTCCCCGCCAGTTCAGGCTATGACCGAGGACACGGGAGGTTTCTCATTTGTAATTCCAACAGAGTTTGTAGAATTACCGTCAGGCGGCAAATATTATCCGCCGGGACATCCATTACATGGAGAGTCCGCAATTGAAATTAAGCAGATGACTGCTAAAGAAGAGGATATGCTCACATCGCGCACTTTGCTCAAAAAAGGTGTCGCCATTGACCGAGTTATTTCCAGTTTAATAATGAATAAGGCAATTGACCCAGATTCGTTATACATAGGTGACAGAAATGCTATTATTGTCGCTACACGTGTTTCAGGCTATGGAAACGACTACAGCACTAAAGTGACATGCCCTGCCTGTGGCACAAATCAAGAATATTCTTTTGATTTAAATGATGCCAAGGTGTATACCGGTGACTTAGACAATACAATGGCAGTTACTGATATGCAAAATGGAACATTTGAAGTTACACTCCCTAGGACTAATGTTATAGTTACTTTTAAACTTTTAACAGGTACTGACGAAAAAAGACTTATTCGAGGCGCAGAAGCCGACAAGAAACAGCGCCAAGAGCACGCTGTCACGCGTCAACTAGCTTCATTGATTGTAGCAGTTAACGGTGACACTGGAATAGATGCTATTAGGTACCTTATTGAGAATATGCCGTCATCCGATTCCCGACATTTGAGATTGGCCTATAAGTCCACTGCACCAAACATTGATATGACCCAGCATTTTGAGTGCGGCGAGTGTGGTCATGAGCAGGACATGGAGGTCCCGCTTAACGCGGACTTTTTTTGGCCTGACCGATGAATACATGGAAAGCGTGTATGAGCAGTTTTTCTTTTTGAAATACTCAGGTGGCTGGTCATTCAGCGAAGCATATAACTTGCCAATTGGTCTGCGCACGTGGTTCACTAAGCGCTTGCTAAAACAATTAGAAATGGAAAAACAAGCAATTGAGGAAGCCTCCAGAAGCAAAGGAGGCTCTCGCAACTCGTCGACTCATACATTGACCGCTGACAACGCGCCGAGTATGCCGCCTCAATTTACAGCGTTCGGAGATCAAAAATAAGCATATCTTGCTTTTTTAGTATAAAACTATTTAGTTTAGTGAGAGGTAGAATTAGTGACTCCTGAACAATTACAACAACTAATAGATGCCATGGCTGCCCAAGGTGGGGCGGTTGATAGTCTTAATGAAAAACTAGAAAAATTAAGCGATGCACAACTAAAAGTTGTACAAGCTCAGAAAGAAGCGTCTGATCAGGCAATCCAAGATAAAATTAACCAAGAGACCGCTGCTCGCGAACGTTTAACGCGCGCCCTTGACGCCCAAGAAAGAGTACTAGAAAAAGAACTTGCAACCGTCACTGATGAAAATGAAGCGTATCGCATAAAAAACGAACTCATCGATGTACAAATTGAGAAGTTACAGAGACTACTGCAAGCTGAAGAAGGCAACACCGAGGCTATTGAAGAAAATATAGCAGCCCTAAGAAGACAAAGAAAAGAAAGAGAACAAGAAAGCAAGAAAAAAGCCAAAGAAGACGAAGAATTTAAGAAAAGACTCCAAGACCAGAAAGCTGCGATGGACGACCTCGCTGGTAGCATGAGTTCTTTACTTTCTGGCACGGCACCTGATATTAAGAATATTTTAAATGCCGATAATATTGGTGGTGTTATCAAAAAGTTTCAAATGCTGGATGGTAACATCGAAGGTCTTCTCAAAAAAGCCGGCCCCCAGATGGCGTTGGAATTTGCAACTGCCATGGCACACTTAGCAGTTGATTTGGGTAATGCAGAAAATGCCTTTATGAAGGCCACAGGCGCCAATGAAGACTTCGCACGCTCTATCACAAATACATATGAGGAAGGTCGTAAATTCACCGTTTCAGCGGGAGAAATAGGCGAATCGGCAATATCACTGTTTAACACATTTTCAGATTTCACTTTTGAAAACCAAAAAACTAGAGAATCATTGATTCAAACAGGGGCAGTCTTAGAGAAACTTGGAATATCCAACGAAAGTTTCGCACAGGGTATTCAAGTTGCCACAAAGGGTCTTGGTATGAGTGCTGACGAAGCCGGCCAAGCGATGCTAGATCTGAGTGGCTTTGCTGAAGAGCTTGGAGTCTCACCGGAAAGATTGTCCAAACAATTTTTAGATGCTAGTGATAGTCTACAGAAACTAGGTTCTAACGGCGATGAAGCTTTTAGAGATTTGGCAGCTGCAGCCAAGGTTACTGGTATGGAGGTCAACAAGATACTAAACCTTGTAAACAGATTTGATACGTTCGAAGGTGCTGCTAGGCAGGCCGGTAAATTAAACGCTGCGCTGGGCGGTAATTTTGTTAACGCTATGGACCTCATGATGGAGACCGATCCCACTGCAAGATTTGAAATGATACGTGATGCGATTCTAGATTCGGGTGAGTCTTTTGATACGATGTCATATTATCAAAAGAATTTTTATAAAGATGCACTCGGATTGGAAAGCGTCGGAGATTTGGCATTGATGCTGAGTGGTAATTTGGAATCTGTTTCTGAAGAAACAAAAATGACATCCAGAGATTTTGAAGAGCAAGCTGAAAAAGCAAAAAAAGTAGCATCGTTTCAAGAGCAATTAAACGCAGTGTTTCAACAAATGATACCAATACTCACACCACTGATTGACGGATTTAGGCATCTATTAACCTTTTTATCAGATAATGCTACTGCAGTTAAGTTGCTTGGCTCTGTATTTTTGTTAGCTTTCGGTGGCTTACCGGGCATAATAGTCGGCCTTATATCGCTTGCTGATACAATTAAATTGGGAACTGACAAGGTTTCACTTTTATCGGTATATCTTGAAGGTTTCCGGAAAGGACTACAGCCTATGATAGACGGTTTCAAAGAAGTTAAGCAAGCTTTCATAGAGGCAATGGGCCCAATGGATGGTCTTGGTATGACCACAGATAGCTTGATACCATTGATCAAAGGCTTGGCGGAAGGTATAGCTCTATTTGGAACCATGTTCGCACGTTATGGAATTATTCCAATATTGAAAATATTCGCTTTCCTGCTGGGCAACACCGCTAAAGCGGTAAGGTTCGTTATGGATGCCTTTGCAGAGAAAAACTCACCAAGCTTCTTTGATATGTTTACCGATGGCTTGTTGGTTAAATCAATTGATGCCCTGATGGTTCCATTTAATTCCTTTAAATCAATGCTAGAAACTATCGGCGGTATTTTTAGTTCGATTATGGGCGGTGTGGTAACATTCTTCACGGCACTTACTGATCCAGCTGCTGCGGATAACATTCAGAAAATAGCAGCGGCCATAGCTGAAGTGCCTATATCAAACGCGTTCGCGCTTGGCAGCACAATGAAAGATATAGGCGAAACTTTAAAAATACAAACGACATCAGCCGATAATGATGTGATGAATAAATCAATTCAAACATCGGCAGGTTTGAGCGAGGCCGCTTTTCAAAGAACCGCAGCCCCAACTGCTGCAAACACAAATATTGCACAAAATTCCTCTAATAACACCTATATTAGTAGTGGGCCGGAGAACGCAGTCATTGATGTCAGAATTGGCGATGAAAAAATTGGAAGAGTTGTACAAAAAATTCAAAACAAGCGCACGACCTCAGCAATATCAGGGAGATCATAAATAAATGGCAGACGAAAAACCAAAAGGACCTTCAGCGCACGATTACTATAATCAAATATTTGATGCGCATAAATATAAGGTCAATAGAGTTGGCAGAAGAGCCAATGTTTTCTACGCAGACGGCACGGATGGTCTGGCTAATCTTAAAAAATTATATATTTCTTTTTTACACGAAGCAAGTCAAACTAGTGTATTTTTTAAAGCTTTTATAACCGCTTACAATGAGACTTACACGCCCAATTGGGCATCTGAGCCTGTTTTTGGGCGTGCTGATAAAATTCACAACTTTGTGCAAACAGATCGTAGTATAAACCTAAGTTTTGTCATTCCAGCCGCTAGTGAAAGTGAGGCATTTGAGAATTTAGGTAAGGTGCAAAGCTTAGTGCAAATGCTTTATCCCAATTACATGGATGTCGAAGGAGCCCAAACAATCACTCAAGGGCCTTTGGTAAGGTTAAAGGTAATGAACCTTTTACAGAATACTAGTAATATGAGGCGCACCGCTGATCAGGCTAATTTTAGAAATTTGCAATCAAAATCAACGTACTACGAAACTTATAGTTCCAAAGGCCCCGCGCCACAGAATGGTCAACTTGGCTTTATTAACAGTTGCACGGTTAATCACAATTTAGAAGATAGATCAAGTGGTGTATTTGAAATGCTTGATGCAAAAACAAACAAAACTGTTGAAAACACCATTTTGCCAAAAGTCATAGAAGTAGTTATTGGTTTTACACCTATTCACGAGCACCCTCTTGGATGGGATGCTAGTAATAATTTTGCTAATACCGAAGCAGGCAATTCTGGTGAAGTTTTTCCTTATGGCGTTAGCACTTTTGATACGCGACAAATGGGCAGCGATTACGAAGGCAAATCATGGGATGATGCGGCACAAGCTGAACAAAACCGCGCTGAAGTGGAGCAGATGCGTCAAAATGCTGAGGCTAGATATGGCGGAATGTTTGGGACCAAAGGTCTATTTGGTGGCGGTGGCCGTCTTGCAAGAGATCAGAGACGTTTGGCGGCAGGTAAAATCAAGAACGCTGAAAAGAGAGCTTACATCGCCTCCGCTGTTGCAGGCCAAGCAGCAATAGACGCTGGCTATACCGACTCTGGGACCGGTATCACCGGCGCAGATGAAGCGCTAGATGAAATTTATACTGGATACGCAGATTCACTGGCTGGTGAGTAACAATTGGGAACACATTAAATGTCAAGATATAATAACGAAACAGTTTATTCAAGCGAAGAGCCGAACACCGAGCTTGTAAGAAAAATGAGAAAACTGAAAAGAATAATCCACTACGGCACCAGCACTTTGTATCATCCTGATATAGTTGACAGAACTGCTCTTAAAACGGATACGCACATATGGAAATATGGCGATAGACTTTACAACCTTGCTAATAAATATTATAATAATCCTGAATTATGGTGGATTATTGGATGGTATAATGGTGCCCCTACTGAAGCACACCTGACTAAAGGCGATGTAATCGAAATACCTATCAATTTAGAGAGCATAGCTACCATGCTAGGGGTTTAATAAATGTCAAATACTACCAAATGCTCCTCTAGTTTTAAATCAAAAGTCGCCGGCGCCGGGGGCACAAATGAAGAAGATATTCAGCATGCTGATAAAGCTATAAGCAAAGTTTTAGCTAAAAATTGTGAAGCGATGCATGAATCCGCTAAATGTTTTGCTCAAGAAGCATTTGAGTATAATAAACTCCTAGATGAACTTAAAGCACTAGGAAGTCAGCCTCTAGGCTCCCCCGGCACTCCGACCGATCAGACACTTAACGAATTTCTTACTTCTGGTGAGTATAGTTCTGCCTCTGAACAAGAACTTAATGCAATTGCAAACGGCACTGCGATGGTGGAAAACGAATTCGATAAACACAAATCATCCAAAAACCGCGGTCTTCGTGATGATTTGGCAAAAATGAAGGGCTTAGATGGTATTGCGCCAATCAAAGGGTATCACGGAAAAGAACATTCTCCAGATATTACAATGGAGCAAGTTTCCGACCCCGGATATCCCAACAATCTTCCGACCTTAGCGGACGCATCTGAGAGGTTCACACGTGGATTTAACACACCGAGCGGAGGTGGTCAAACCGGATACCAACAAGACCCCGACAATCCAATAAAATCTTTTAAAGGTTCTACTCAAGACAACAACGCCGCGAACTTACAGGAGTTACGTAAACATCTCAGAGCTAAGGCTGGGTCCTTGCCGGCAGATGTTGACAAATCGCTTTTTCAACAAGCTGACTCCCTAATAGCTAAAATTTTAAATAAACAAAAAGAGGGTAGCCGCCTAAGCCAATGTTCTAAAGATTTGGATCGTCTTGCGAATATTGATCTTGATAATGTGACTGCCGATGTTCAAGGATATCTTGCTGCTCGTGGTGAGGGTACTGGCGCGGAAAGAGCCGCCGCATTTGAAGCTGTCGCCGCGTTTGCTGAAGCTCCGGGCCTTTCAGCCGTGCCGGTTATTCAATACAGGGAGCAGTGTATTTTGCTATCTCAAATAACTACTTTAGCTGCCTATAGCAAAAGTTTAGATAATAAACTAGCAGCGGATGACGACGCAACTAAAGACACCGTAACAGTTCGGCGCCGTCTACCGTATAAAGGAACTAGCGGCGGCTTTGTTGGAAATGCTCCTCTTCTAATTGAAGGCCAATCATTTGGATTAATTAACAGATTAACACAAAATGCAACTTTTGGATCATTTTTTGATGCAACCACGGCTGAACTTTCTTCATTGCAGCCACTTATCCGCCTTTACAGAATAAAAAATGCAAACAGCAAAAAACCAGTTACTGAATATGAAATACCTTTTGATTCATATCCAAATAAAACCGACATCAGCAGTCTTTTACAAAAAAAGGACAAGAGAGGCTTTGGTATTGGTATAAAATCTTTTAATTTAAATTTTGAAGGTCAAGATATGTTTGCACAAAAAAGGTCCATCACTGCGACCTTGAGTATATTTGCTGCAGATTTTGAAGAATTAATGAGAGTTAGAACTGTAGATTGTATGATGGCTGACGGCACCAAAGCCCCACAAACTTTTAGGTATATTGATTTAGCATTGAAAACGGGCAAAGGGGTTAAAAACAAAGACTATAAAGAGAATGATGATTTAAATTTTAGACTTAAAGCTGTTTTTGGGTGGTCTAAACAAAACGCAACTTCACCGATTAAAGGTCTGACCAAAAAAGCCCTCGATGATAGTTTTGTGAGCGTCAATCTCACACCAGTCACTCATACTTTTGATTTTGATGATCAGGGTCGTGTCACTTTTGTCATTGAATATTTGGCATATGTTGAGGAATATTACTCAAAGCCAAGAATGAATATATTCACAGAAGTAAGCACAAATGTTAAACGGTTGGCTAGAAAATTGGCTTTTGACCATGCAGATAGGACTATTAACTGCGGAGGACTAGTAGATAAAGAATTACAAGAAAAGGTAAAAAATATTAAAACAGATGATGTGAAGACAGTTGAGAAAGATAAACAAACAATGCACTCTTACTTGTTTAAACAACTTTTTAATAATGGCTATATACACTTTTTAAATTTCACCAGAGAAGATTTGAAGGGTGTTCTAGAAGCCGGCCCTTTTCACCAACTTGTTGGTAAAGTTCAAAATGGTAGCAGGGCTATGAAAACGACGCTTTCCCAAGATTTGTTGAATGATTTTTCAAGTCAACTTGAAGGTGGCAAAGACGATGGAGAAAAAATGAAATTAGGCGCTGCTCTTACGCTTTCTGGCATGGACAGTGTTCAAATACCATTTTTCTACGTGGCTGACTTGTTGAATGTTATTATGGGAGACATGGAAGCATTTCTAAAAAATACGGCGGATGAATTAGATAGAACTGTTTATCAATACAAGGCGCTTAATGTTGATCTTGATATGAAAAAGAAAGAGGTGACAACATTAAGAAAAGCAGTAGAGGAATACAAAAAATTTAGACTCGTGCTTGGGCCACTTGAGATTGAAGATTACGTGTCTGGACAAAAAATGCATATCAACCTTGGTGATGTGCCAGTTTCTGTAAAATATTTTTCCGAGTGGCTAACATCTAAACTTCTTAAAAAAGAACAAACAGTATACCCACTTACACAATTTCTAAAAGATTTAATGAATGATCTAATAAGAAATTATCTGAATGATGACTCTTGTTATCCTTTTTCAATTAAGCAAAAAACGAGACTCTACGAGAATGTCGTAACATCATACCCCACCACCAAAAATGATGAAATAACACAAGCGATTATCAATAGTAGAAATAAATATAACAGGCTCACAGTCAATAAAATGCCAATTGCTAAATCTCTTTTAAATATAAAGGGCAATTCTTCATATGACAGCCCCAATCCCGGCACTGAAAAAGAAATTAATTATTTTATTTTTCATGCTGGTCGCACTAAGCCAGAAGACTACATGACTGGGAACAAGTCATTTGATGAAAGTATAGGTATTATGCACTATGTATTGGGTAAAGATCGCGGAATTGTTAAAAACATATCTTTACGAAAAACTGATCAGCCGGGCCTCAAAGAAGTTAGGTTTGAACAGGATGGCTATGATGGCCTAAGTCAGTTGATGGAAATATACGATGTTAACGTAAAAACTTACGCTAATGTAACAGCTTTTCCAGGGAATTACATATATGTTGAGCCTCGCGGCTTCGCACCCAGTATGGACGGAATGAATGAAGGTTTTGATCTAACCGACATTGGAATAGGAGGCTATTATATGATTATAAAAGCCAGCCATGAATTTTCAGCCGGGTTTGGAGAAACAAATTTGACCGCGGTACACGTGGCGAGCAAAGACCCGGACAAAGATCCAGAGAAAGGCGTCGAAAAGGGTAGCGGCTCTAACAAGAAAGTAAGTAAAAAGTGCGCCAGCAGTCGACCAGCGATGGGGCGGAATGCGGCGGGCCAAACAGACAGCGACCCTAACGCAAGCTCACATCCGTCTCCCAGCGATAAACCAGAGTAATAGAACAATAAACTTACAGTGCTGCTACATATTATTATAGGAAAAACTAAAAATGTCCGATGAATATATTACCTTAAATGACGACGATTCCCGCCTGACCTACTTCAGGAGGGTAATTTACAATCATGATTCAAGAATTGACATGAGCGAATACGGAAACTTAGTTGATTTTAATTTTGGCGAAAAATTTTTATATGGGAGAGTCAACAAAAGATTCATGCCCATGTATCTTGAGGAGTTTTCTCCAGCCCGATTAGTCTCCTTGAGTGATGCACAAACAGACACCAATCAACAAGCTATCAACTTTGTAGCAGATGCATTCAAAGATTTACAAAACCTTTTTAGAAAAAATGTGTCGAAAGGCAAGCTTTCACCTGATGATCCTTACTTAAGCGACTTGAAAGTTTATAAATCTTTTGTGAATCCTATAGATGAGTTTGTTGGACACCAAGCAAGCTACACATCAGCTATTGAAACACATTTTTTGCAAAACGATATAAGAGTAAAAGATTTTAATGAATTTTTGTTTCATCTTAAGCCATTGCTAATGAAGTCTGTGAAGAGACAGCCTTTTACTTTTTCTGGTTTTTTAAAAAGCTTATATTGTCCGATTAATGTTAGCGGCTTGGTGATAGAAATTGCTGATCTTGATTACTTTGACGATAACAAAAAAATGGAATTTTTCTTTAGAAACGAAAATTGGGAGTTTTATCTAAATGCTTGCCGATCATTTGGATTTATGGTTGATAGAAATATACCATGGCGTCTAGTAGCCGATATAGGGTCTACTTACATGCTAGAATATGCAGCCCCCTACAGATTAGAAAAGACACACAGAATCTTAAATTATGCTTATACGCGATCAGATTTAATTTATTATAACAAATTTAGAAGATACCTCTTGAAACTATATGATTTAGTTAGATTACCACAATTTCAAGAGATTGAAGATTGCAATGGAAGTTTGATGAGAAAAACCGTTATTACGAAGACATACTCAGAGAAAGAAAGCAAAAAAATCTTCAGCGATAAAGACCTGCTAACATTAATGTTTGAAATTCGTTTTCAAGAAGAGCCTAAAGTTTTTGAGGAATCGGAAAAAACTCAAATTTTAAAAGATTGTTTATCCTTGTTTGATATCTCTGGTCCGTCAAGAGCTAGTATGGCGTTTGAAAGAATTATCAATCATCCATTTGACTACCGCGGTTCTTTGAGTTATAATATCAAAAGGCGCGACCAAGGTTACGGAGAGAAAATTGTACTTTCAAAGTCTCGATGACAAATCAGAGTGTGTTGGAATCTATACTAATGGTAAATTATACTTTGATGATTTGCCCACAAATCTGACAAAGACGTGGCGCCACTCAGGGGCTATTTCAGGCAAATCAGTTGAATATGCATGGATTATGTCGGGCGGTAAAAACTTAGCGGATGTGTGTCCACCAAAGTTGGCATCACAGCTGGCAGCGAGTCAAGCTAAATTCAAAGCGTATCTTCAATCCTTTCGTTTGGCTAAAATTAATTTAAGAGAACTGTGTTTTTATGATTTAGTGCCAGAAGACTTCTTATTAAGTTTTTGTGATACAAAAAACTTGATCACTGAACATGTTTTTAACACCTACGAAAAGCCTGAAAATTATGAACATTTGGCCGACATGCATAGGTTGCTACATAAAATAAAATTCAACGATTTAAATACCAATAACAAGAACTGCCGGGAACTTATGACTAACTCAAGGGATCGCACTCAGCTGCAGCGACTGCTAAACGGTCCACAACATATTGATTACAATTTATTTGGCACTGTGACAGGTAGACTGACAACTTTTAGTAATTCACTGCCTATACTAACAATGAAAAAGATTCATCGTAAAATTGTAAAACCACATAATGACTGGTTTATGAGTTTGGACTATAACGGTGCTGAATTGAGGACTGTACTGGCCCTCGGTGACGAGCCTCAACCCGACTGGGATATCCACCAATGGAATGCAAAAAATGTGTTTGGCGGAGTTTTATCTCGCGATGAATCAAAAGAAAAGTTTTTCGCTTGGCTATACAACCCCGAATCAGATGCAATAAACAGTGATTTATATAATAGAGATAAGATTTTAAGTAACTATTATGTGGAAGGAAGAGTACAAACCCCTAGTGGTAGGAGCATAGTTGTTGAAGAGCGAAAGGCTTTCAACTATTTGATTCAAAGCACCACTGCTGATTTGGTAATGGAACGAGCGATTGAGATTGACAAATTCTTAGTTGATAAAAAATCTTTCATTTCGCATATTGTGCATGATGAGATAGTCATTGATTTGCATGATTCAGAACGTAGTCTCGCGCCTTTGATTAAGAACATTTTTGAAAACAATTCGCTTGGCCAGTTTCGCAGCAATATTAACGCAGGAAAAAATTACTACGATCTCAAGGAGTTAATAATATGATTTCACTCGTCGGAATTGGCACCGCAGGGGAAAATATTGTCAACTGCTTTTCAGGTAACAAGGAATACAACTGTTATGTCTTGTCTGACAATGTTGAAAGAAACACAAAATACAGACGTAAAATCAAGCACCAAGAAAAGCTTGAAGATTATGAATCAAGTGTGCCAGATCTAAAAAAGTTTTTTTCAAATATCGATGAGCATGTGCAAGTCTTTTTATGTGGTTCTGGTAGAACAGCAAATGCAACTTTGGGTATACTTCAACATATTAAAGACAAGAAAATTGACATTTTCTACATTGAACCAGATATTGATTTATTGCTGGGTGTAACTAAGCTTCAAGAAAGAGCTATTTTCGGTGTTTTGCAAGAATATGCAAGGTCAGGAATGTTTAACTCTTTCACTGTTTTTAGTAACCCAATTTTGGAAGCTTCTATTGGCTCTGTGCCGATAAAAAAGTACTTTGAAACTATAAATAAAACTATTTATTATAGCGTACATTATAAAAACTTGTTTGACCACACAGAGCCCATTATTGGTAACTTAACCAAATCACCGGGCATACAGCGGATAAGATCTTTAGGCAGAATTGATCCTCACAATCTTCAAGAAAGTTGGTTTTTTAACCTTGACAACTCTCGTGATGTGTGTTATTATATCTGCATATCAACTGAAAAATTAGAAAAGGACGGGAATTTACATAAAAATATCATTGGGCATCTCAAGAATAAGCCGAGGAATGCATTTAAAAATGTATCCTATGCAATTTACGAGTCCCCATTTGAAACAGACTTTGGGTTTTGCGTTGCCCATACCAACGTAATACAACAAAAGACTCTTGACAAGCTAGAGCAAGAGTGATACATTAGATATCAAGGAACGCTTGATATACTTTAGACATTAAAAAGGAGAAAAAACATGTCAATCAATATGGAACTAATGAAGCAAAAG
>MDSZ01141514.1_pt1 | contig 12598 bp, 10 predicted proteins | sample 811201 | NCBI WGS metagenome assembly MDSZ01 (sample SAMN05326647, study PRJNA326480) | marine metagenome | isolation source: seawater | place: Indian Ocean: North | collected 2010
AGTTCATCACTTGCTCCCTCTTCTGGCAACCCAGGTAAAGGGGGTAATCCTCCATCACCGGCGGATGATTCAGGAAGTGGTGGGAATTCATCACTTACTCCTTCTTCAGGTAATCCAGGTAACGGGGGTAATCCTCCATCACCAGCAGGTGTCACAGGAAGTGGTGGAAATTCTGTAGCAGGATCACTTTCAGGTATGGAAGGAAGAGAATCTTCATTTGAAGGCAGCGGAGGGAACTCATCACTATTCGAATCCACAGTAGAAGGTAGCTCAGGAAGGCTGGATTCATCACTACCGGGAAGTGCCGGAAATTCAGAAGGTGAGGAAATTTCGGAAGGAGGAAAATCATTCTGATCATTATCATCAGTGGAAGCTTCTGGAAAAGGAATCGCTTCTACAGTAAAAGGAGGCTCTTCAGCAGTTGAAGGAGCAATTGCTGGAACAGAGCCAGGCAGATCATCACTTGTGAAAGGAGCAGGTTCAAAAACATTTGGAGATGAAGATTCATCAGTTGTAGTGTCAGTGGATTCTGAATCATCGTCTTTTATTTGTTTTATGCCCGTTTCTTTAATTGGACTAATAAATGGTTTCTCAGAAAGTTTGATTGGAGAACCGTCAGATCTCCAAGTTGCTTCCTTACCGTGTCGTGTCCCATTTGTGTAAGCACGAACATACATTTTTTGACCATTTGGCCACCATCGAGTTACAGTGCCATGCCAGCGACCTTCTTTGTAGTTTCTTTCATACATCTTAATACCGTTCGAGAACCAGCGGGCACTTACACCGTCTTTTTTTCCTTCTGTCCAAGATTCATCTGAAGATACATATTCCCCACTTTCCCCTTTTTCTATTGTTAGTATTCTACCTGTGAATGGCTTGTCGTTGAACTTTTGATAAAGCAGACCATACCTTGATTCAAAGTAATCACCATACTCATCAACTGTAACCTGGTAGGCATCTTCGCTTACACCAGAAATTCCAGCGGAACTTGAATTTGAAACAGGATATTGTCTGTAACTATTTTGACAGGACGAAAATAAAAAGAGGCAAAATAGGCTTAAGATTAACAACGGATATTTCATAAGAAGCATGGTGGCTATTTTAGCAATAAATGCAAGTTTGAAGGTCATCAAATAGACAATGTGATTGTCAAAGCAAAACAATTATGATTTAGCTCAAATCCTAACCTAAATTTCTTGTCCTCCCTACAATAAAATGACGACTGACAACCTTATCCTCTACATACCTGTATTCGGCATTCTAGCTTTGATCTTCACATGGTGGAAAACCAAGGTGATTAATTCACATTCTGAAGGTACAACCAAAATGGCTAAAATTGCTTCCAGTATCCAAGAAGGTGCCATGGCATTCTTGAAAGCAGAATATAAAATATTATTTATATTTGTTCTAGCGGTTGCAGGTTTACTCTATTGGAGCGGTTCACAAAACCCCAACAGTCATGGGTTTGTGGCAATTTCCTTTATAGTCGGAGCTTTTTGTTCAGCACTGGCTGGCTATTTGGGCATGGTCGTAGCTACTAAAGCGAATGTAAGAACCACTAATGCAGCAAGAGATAACCTTGGGAAAGCCCTTGAGGTCGCTTTTGCCGGTGGCTCGGTAATGGGTTTGGGAGTTGTTGGACTCGGCATTCTTGGTCTTGGAGGATTGTTTGCATTTTTTGTTCAAAAATTTAATGGACTTGAAGGTGGGGATCCATTGAACATAACTTTATCAGTACTTACAGGATTTTCTTTTGGAGCATCTTCCATTGCTCTTTTTGCTCGAGTGGGTGGAGGTATTTACACAAAAGCGGCTGATGTTGGTGCGGACTTAGTTGGGAAAGTTGAAGCAGGTATCCCCGAAGATCACCCGCTTAATCCAGCAACTATTGCCGATAATGTTGGTGACAATGTTGGTGATGTAGCCGGTATGGGTGCAGACTTGTTCGAGTCCTATGTTGGATCCATTATTGGTGCCATGATCTTGGGTGCTGCCATGGTAGCCGGATCTTTAAACTTTCAAGACAACTTAAATAACTTATCACTCGTATTCCTACCTTTAATCCTAGGTTCTATTGGAATTGTTACATCAATTTTAGGAACATTTCTGGTTAAAGTTCAAGACGGTGGCGATCCCCACAAAGCACTAAACAAAGGAGAATTAGCTTCCGCTGTGGCTATGATTGCTGCTGCTTACTATTCTATAAATCACTTTTTACCCACATCGTGGAGTTCTAATGGAAATGAATATTCTTCAGACGGTGTATTTTACGCCATAATAATTGGTCTCATAGCTGGATTGGCGATTGGTAAAATTACAGAACATTACACAGGCACGAATACAAAACCTGTAAAATCAATAGTAGATCAATCCATAACTGGTAACGCTACCAACATAATTGCTGGGTTAGGAATCGGGATGATTTCGACCACATTTCCAATTTTGATTCTATCAGCGGCAGTTGTTGGTGCCTATGAACTTGCTGGTTTGTATGGAATTGCTATTGCAGCAGTCGGAATGCTTTCGAATACCGGAATTCAACTGGCAGTTGATGCATATGGTCCAATATCAGACAATGCTGGAGGAATCGCTGAGATGTCCGAACTACCCAAAGAGGTGCGACAAAGAACTGATAAATTAGATGCTGTTGGAAATACGACCGCAGCAATCGGAAAAGGTTTCGCTATCGGTTCAGCAGCACTTACTGCTTTGGCTCTTTTTGCTGCATACAAGGAAACCTCAGGCATTGATATTATTGATGTTTCAGCACCAAAAGTTATGGCAGGACTTTTCATTGGCTCTATGCTTCCTTTCTTATTTAGTGCCCTTGCAATGGGTGCAGTAGGAAGGGCTGCTATGTCTATGATTCAAGAGGTTAGAAGACAATTTAAAGATATCCCTGCTCTCAAAAAAGCTCTAGATGTAATGAGTAAAAATGAAGGAACTCCATCCGAAGATTGGTCAGACGAAGAAAGAGCTCAATTTGATGAAGCTATCGATTCAGCTGAGTATGGAAAATGTGTTGAAATCTCAACCCAAGCTGCAATTAAAGAAATGGTTGCTCCGGGATTAGTTGCAATTCTTACTCCTGTGGCAATCGGTCTTGGTGGTGGTGCTGTGATGCTTGGTGGATTACTTGCCGGCGTTACTGCTTCCGGAGTTTTAATGGCTCTTTTTCAGTCAAATGCGGGTGGTGCCTGGGATAATGCAAAAAAGATGGTTGAAGAAGGTTATGAAATCGGAGGTGAAACTCACGGCAAAGGGTCAGAAGTTCATAAAGCGACCGTAGTAGGTGATACTGTTGGTGACCCTCTAAAAGATACCTCCGGGCCCTCGCTTAATATACTGCTAAAATTAATGTCAGTGGTTGCTCTAGTGCTCGCACCGTTTCTCAAAGTTTAAATTATCTCACCGACTGAATTGGCAAAGGAATCACGCTCTATTTTATTTCCTTTAAAGTAAGCAGTTCCCGCAACGAAAATATTGACGCCAGCATTTTTACAATCTTCCACATGCTCGGGACAGACACCTCCGTCAACCTCGATTTTATAATTATATGAATTTTCGATTCGCAATTGGCTAAGTTTCTTAACCTTTTCCAGCACATCAAATATGAAACTTTGCCCACCAAACCCGGGATTTACAGTCATGCAAAGTAATAAATCAAGTGATGTCTTTTCGATAATCTGAATTATATCATCTATCGGTGTTTGCGGGTTCAAAGCTAAACCCACTTTTTTTCCGGCAGTTTTTATCCGATTAATCACATTGATGTGATCTATGTCTGGTTCAATATGAATTGTAATTAAATCTGCACCCGCTTCAATGAATGGTTCTACAAAATATTGCGGGTTATCCAACATTAGATGAACATCAAAAAACAGGTTTGATTTTTTTCTTAAATCAGCAACTGTCTGAGGTCCAAAACTTAGATTTGGAACAAAATGACCATCCATTATATCTAAGTGAATCCATTTTCTTCCGTCGTTTTCAACAAGATTAAGAGCATCAATTAAATTTGCATGATTACCTGCGAGTATTGAAGGGGCTAAAAAATTTTCCATTATTTTACCAACTATAATTTTCTAATTGAATTGAGATGCTCTTTGCGCAAGCGTCTGACAAAGATACTAATGTTTGTCTGTCCGAAGGAATGCCCAGACTATTTTGCCTCAATAAGGAAGAACCTTCCTTGATCACATAATCACGAATCAAAGTATCTCCATCTTTATTAAACAAGTTCAAGACAACCTCGAGGTTTAAACTTACACCGGAAGCAAGGATTGTATCCCTGGGACTGTAAAATTCAGGAGTTTTTTGATAATTTTTAAAGGTTAACTTGATAACTAAATCGCTTTTTTGAATTTGCGAAACCAATTTATATCGACCTCTCTTTATAATATGTTCCCTTATTTTATTCCTTAGGAGGGATCCAACTTGGGGTGCAAATGATAGATTCTCAATTCTATCTATAAAAATAGCTTTTTGTTGATTATTTTGAGGATTGTAATGGCTATATCTACAACTTGAAAGGAAGATAAAATAGGTAAGAAGTAATAAAATGGAACCACTATTCATTCCTACCCCTAAGGTCAGCAACTTTTTTCTCTGCCTCTCTAGCAGCTCCTGATTCTGGAGCAATCGTAATGGCTTCGTTATAAAATTGTAAAGCGGGTTTGTTCCCAAGCTCTCGCCAATGTGTCAAATAATACTTTCCATATTTCTCGATGTATTTCCCTACCATAACTTTACTCGCAGCTAATGTTTCACGCATTTTTTTACGACCACGTTCCGCAATTTGTGTTCTGGCGTTTGACTCGTCTAAACGAACTTTGTAGTCCTCAATACTTTCGTGCTTACTCTTAGGAGGCAATTCATCAAAAAGAATCAAATAATCTTCATAAAAATTTAACGCTTTTAAAGTAGCACCTTGATCATATTCAGGCCCTGCCACTCGGTTTTCAAAAATCTGTGCCAATTGAAAATAAGCCTTTTCACAAAGATAGTTATCTGGATACAAGTTAATAAGTCTCTCTAAAGCATCGACCGCCTCATCTTCCTTATTGTCCTTAATTGCAATTTCAGACAGAGCCATTAGCGCACGAGGTGCAAACTTAGGTCCTCGGGCTAAACCAGCAATCTGATTCAAACGCAATCTGTCCTGAGTACCCGATCTAAAACGGGGAAAAACACCCCATTTTTTGGGTAATTTTTCTTTAGCTAAACGCTCAGCTATTCTCATTAGAGATTCGGTAACACGTTCAAAATCATAATCCGTATACGCCTCAGCAATTAACTTAAGATGTTCGAAAGCTTTTTGCCAATCGCCTCGGGATTCTCTTAAAATTGCAGCTTGATAAAGTGACTCAGGGCCAACTTGAATTTCAATTTTATCTTTTTTAAAAATATAGTCGGATCTTCTCTTAGAAAAATTTTCGTATAAAGAGAGTGCTTTTCTCAAATTACCTTTTTTTCTCTCTTCCTCTGCTTCCAAAAACCAAGCTTTAGCTTGATCATTTTCTAATGGATCCCTGTTTTTAGAAAAGAAACCCGTTCCTGGAAATAAATACTCCTTATCCTGCTGAGATAAATTTCTGTTCCGGTTAGCTCCAGGAGATACAGACCAACAATCTGTGATAAAAAAACAAAATAAAACTAAACTAAGAGAATAACTAATCATTTTCATAGATAACAAACTTTAAAATCGAACAAGAACTGAAGACCAAGTCAAGCCAGCACCAAATGCAACCATCAAACCAAGCTGTCCTGGCTTAAAAAGTGAAGCTTTTTTAGCCTCGTCTAATGCAAGAGGTATTGAGGCTGCTGAAGTGTTTCCATATCTATCCAAGTTACAGAAAAATTTCTCCAATGGAATTTCCAATCTCAAAGACAAACTTTCAACAATTCTAGCATTTGCTTGATGAGGTATGACATGATCAACATCTTTAGCACTAAGTCCATGAGAAATTAACAAATCAGTCGCTGCGGCTTCCATTACACGAACTGCGGATTTAAAAATTTCTTTTCCGTTCATTTTTAAAAAGTGTCCACGTGCAGCAATAGATTTTTCAGAAGCTGGCATTAGCGACCCACCAGCCGGTTGATGAAGAAGAGAAGGATTGGATCCATCAGCTCCGCAATTAAATCCAATTAGCCGCGGTCCATCACCTTCTCTTGACAAAATAACTGCACCTGCACCATCGCCAAAAAGAACACATGTAGTACGATCAGCCCAATCCATAATACTTGAGAGTTTTTCAGCTCCAACAACAAGGGCTCGATTATATCTCCCACTTTTCAACATTCCATCAGCAATATCCAGAGCATATAAAAAACCTGAACAAGCAGCTTCCACATCAAATGAAGTAACTTTTGGAATTCCTAATTTATGCTGAATTAGACAAGCAGTAGATGGAAAAGCCATATCCGGCGTAATTGTCGCAACAATTATTAGATCAATATCGTTGGGGCTGATTTTGGCATCATCTAGAGCATTTTGTGCAGCCATAAAGGCCAAATCGCTGGTAGCTTCTTCCTCATTTGCAAAACATCTTTGTTTAATTCCAGTCCGTGTCGTAATCCATTCATCGCTCGTATCAACTCTTTCGCTCAATTTATTATTGTCTATTATGTTCGACGGGACATGTGAACCAATTCCTAATATCTTACACGGAATGTCTTTTGTCTCTGTTCCCATTGTTCTCTAACGATTAGTCAAAGGTTCTGGACGAAGAATCTCATTTGCTTCCTGAATATCTTGAGAAACCTGAGTCAGCATATCGTGTTGTACTAAATCAAGAGCAATTTTTACGGCTCCACTAATATGATTTCGATTTGACGAACCATGTGCTTTGATAACATTTTTAGTTAATCCCAGCAAAGGTGCTCCACCAAATTGCTCGGGATTGATTCTTTGTTTTAAACTGCGAAAGGCTCCTTTTGAAAGAAGTGCTCCAGTCTTTCTAAGGGTATTTCTTCGAAGCTCCTCATCTAAAAAAGTACCGATTAATTTACTTAATGATTCACATGCCTTTAAAACAATGTTTCCCACAAAACCATCACACACTACAACATCTACAACATTTTCAAAAATCTGAAATCCTTCAATTAGTCCAGCGTAATTTATAATGCTTCCGTCTATATCTTTTAACATTGAATGAGTTTCATGAATAACTTCATTTCCTTTACCTTCTTCTGTTCCAATTGTAAGCAGTCCCACTTTCGGACGGACAAGCCCAAGAGCAACTCGAGCATAATTAGAACCAAGCACCGCACTTTGAACGATATGAAAAGGCTTAGCATGGGGATTTGCACCAGCGTCCAACAGTGTAAAGTAACGTTCACGTCCAGGCCAAATCGTACAAAGAGCAGGTCTCTCCACTCCTTCTAATGTCCTGAGCTTTATTGCACCTCCAGCCATCAAGCAGCCTGTATTTCCGCAGCTAAGCAATGCATCAGCTTCACCTTCTTTTAAAGATTGCAAGGCGAGACTCATTGAAGAATTTTTCTTACCTTTAATTCCAGCTATAGGCTTTTCTTCCATTCCAACAACCTCACTGCAATGGACAATTTCAACTTTCGAATTTGATAAAATTGAATTGGATAAGACAATTGGTTCTAAATCTTTTTTCTTTCCAAATAAAATGAAGTTCGTATTTCGCGGAACCCTATCGATTGCTAAAGCAACACCCTCAAGAACTTCGTTTGGGCCTAAATCGCTGCCCATTGCGTCAATAGCCAAACGTATATGTGCTTCGGGTTTAGTCATACCGAAGCTCAGTGAATTCTACGCCTCTACATCAAAAACCTGCCGACCGCGGTACTGTCCAGACTCTGGATTAACACGGTGAGGACGAACGAAAGTTCCGTCTGGTTCTTTTGCAAGCTGAGGTTCTTGGAAACGATTTGCACCGCGACGCTTTCTGCTTCGTTGTTTTGAATGTTTTCTTTTAGGCTGTCCCATAATTTATAGAATTAAAGTCTTATCAAATCATGATTAGACTAATTGGTCAAGCGAAGGAAGTTAGCCACTAGTATTAAAATAAATTATAAATATAATTAAAGAAAGTGCCATTCGATACCATACAAACAACATTAAACCATTTCTTGATAAATAATTAACGAGCCAAAAAACAGAAAATGCAGCTGATAATCCTGCAATCAAACATCCGAAGAATACTGGTCCTATTGATAAATTTGCCTCCATAACATTCCATTTTGTAAGTACCTTATAAGCAGCTGCTGCTGTAAGAGTAACCAAACCAAGTAAAAAACTAAATTCTGCTGCCTTCTTCCTTTGTAAGCCTACAACATAGCCACCCACTATTGTCATCATAGAACGACTCGTTCCTGGACACATAGCAACGCATTGCATAATTCCAATTATAAATGAGTTTTTAAATGTTAGATCTTCTAAAGTCTTCCCTTGGTCAAGAATTCTATTTGATTGCTCAGAGTTTCTTCTCCGTTCTGCCCAAAGCATCAAAAGTGCTCCCAGCGCTAGGGCTATAGCGATCGGAAGTAGCCCAAAAAGGTAGGTTTCGATATTTTTATCAAATATCGGCCCAAGAATAGCGGCGGGAAGAAAAGCGGTTAAGACAAGTAAAGCCAGCCTTTTGCCTATTGGATCAAAACCTAAAAAACCAAGTATCATTGACAAAACTTGTTTTCGATAAATGAGAGTGACAGCAAAAATTGCCCCAGCTTGTATCACAATGAGGTACGCATTTAAAGCTTCCTTATTTTTTTCCTCAGAAGAAAGATATTCTCTGACTAACACTAGATGACCCGTTGATGAAATGGGTAAAAATTCGGTGACTCCCTCAACAAGTCCATAAATAAACGCATGTCCATACCCCATGGCATTAACAGTTTGTTTATCGTCTACTAAAATCACTTCCTTTTCTTTTGAAAAAAGCGTTACAGAAAGAAAAAAGAATAAAGAAATTAAGAATAAAAAAAAATGTTGGCGAGTGTTCATTTATTTCTCTACAAAGGCAGTCGCTCGATAAGTGCAAGTTAAAGTTTTAAAAATTTGAACAAACAAATCAAAAAATGAATTCGCTTGAAAAATTTACAGCCCTTACCACTCGGCAACAACAACTTGATTATAATCAAATAAAAGAGTGCACAGATGCATTGATTTCAGATCGCGTGACTTTACATGAAAAGGAAAACTTTCTCACTGCTTTATCTACAAAAGGTGAATCCCCAAGTGAAATTGCACACTTCATAAAATGTTTCAAAGGGCTAGCAAGAAATCCACAATTAGATAACTTTTCTTCTAATGCGATTGATTTATGCGGAACTGGTGGTGACCGTGCTGGAAGTTTTAATATTTCAACTTTTACTTCTTTTGTTTTAGCATCTTCTGGTGTCAATGTGATTAAACATGGAAATCGTTCGATAAGTTCAAAATGTGGAAGTGCAGACTTAATCGAAGCGATCGGTATACCTCTGAACCTAGAAAATTCTCAAATCAATGAATGCATGGAAAAATTCAATTTTGCCTTCTTATTTGCACCAGCTTTCCATCCAGCATTTAAAAACATTGCACCAGTCAGAAGAGAAATGGCGACCAAGGGATCGATTTCAATTTTTAATATTTTAGGTCCTATGATAAACCCAGCTTCCCCCTGCTATCAAATATTAGGTGTTTATTCCGAACCATTAGTAAAGAAAATTAGAGATTCTCTTCATCACGCCGGGCAAAGCTCGGGTTATGTTCTTCATGGAAATATTGAAAATCACGATCATATTAAAGGTGTTGATGAACTAACTCCGTGTGGTCAAAATATTATCTTCCCATTCGGGTCGGATTCACAAAGTCTTCAAAAAAATTTAAGTGCCAAGGATTTTGGCCTTACTCAGTGTTCAATTGAAAAGCTTAAAGGAGGCAATCTTGATAAGAATATTGAAATTATGAATTTAGTTTTGGACGGCGATGGACCGGAGGGGCTCAAAAACAGTATTCTGATGAATTGCTCACTTGCATTCTTGGCAATAAAAAGAACAGACAATCTGATAGATGGAGTAAGATTGGCCGATAAATTAATCTCAGATGGATCAGTGAAAGATTGGCTAAATCGAGTAAAAAAGCATTTCTTAAAATGAAATATTTTGGAACTGATGGTATAAGATCGACCTTTGACTCAGGTTTTTTAACTGATAAATTTGCATTTGCACTCGGCAAAGCTGTAGGAAAGTTTATTGAGATAAAAAATCTTAAACCAAAAAAAATTCTTCTTGCAAAAGATACTAGACCATCAGGCGAAATTCTCTTAAATGCATTTTATAGTGGTCTTTCCGAATGTAAGATTGGCGGAATTTCTGCCGGTATCATTCCTACGCCTGCTCTTGCTCTCTGTGTAAGTAAAAAAAATTTCGCTATGGGGGTCATGGTTACTGCTTCTCATAACCCAGTTCATGACAATGGATTTAAATTCTTCAATTCTAATGGTAATAAGCTTCAAAATTCTGATGAAGAGATAATAGAAGGACTAATTGAAATAAAGAATGGATTTTTATCCAATAACACTTTTCTAGAGACCACTAACTCAGCAAAAGATTTGTATTTTAATCATTTGGTCAAAAACTTTCCAAAGGGCATACTGAAAGGGAAAAAAATTGTTGCTGATCTCGCTAATGGTGCAACCAAAGAAACCACACCTAGGATACTCTCAGATATGGGTGCTAAGGTTGTTTCAATCAATACTGGTAATGGCAAAATCAATGAGTTTGTAGGATCTGAATATCCAAGCGTATTATCAGACGAGGTAAAACTACATTCTGCTGATTTTGGAATTGCTCACGATGGAGATGGAGATCGAGTCATCTTCTGTGATTCAGAGGGTAGAATTATAAAAGGTGATAAAATTCTTGGATTGCTTGCTATTCATGAAAAAAAACAGGGCAGATTGCCAAGTAATTCCATTGTGGCAACAATTCACAGCAACTCGGGCTTGCAGCATAGTTTGAAGAAATATGGGATCACTCTTCACTCATCCAGTGTCGGAGATCGATTCGTTGCTCAAAAACTTAAAGAAATAGATACTACTCTTGGTGGAGAATCTTCAGGGCATATTATCGCAAATAATATTGCTCCTTCTGGCGATGGTCTTTTAACAGCACTCTTAATCTCAAGAGTCCTTTACGAATCTGCAGGTTCATTATTTGAATTAGCAGAACAAATTAGTTTATGGCCTTGCAAAGAGGGATCTTTCTTTGTCAAAGAAAAGATTCCCTTGGATAGTTGTTATTCTTTGAAAAAAGGATTGGAAGACGCCAATAGAATATTGAATAAAGATGGTCGAATCCTTTTGCGCTATTCCGGGACTGAGCCTAAGATTAGACTTTTTGTCGAAGCAATAGAATCAACTGTTGTGGAAGAAATATTTACAGAAATAGCTAAAATAATTGAAGACGAACTTTAAACTTTTATAATTGTTGATCGTCTTATCACCCTATCACGCACCCTACAAAATAACCGCAGTAAATGATTCAAGAGATTCCAATTTCTCAACTTGATCCACGTCAAATTAAACAGTTAGAAGCGGCAGAAGCGGCAGTTCAAACGGATTTGAACTACTCATTGGAAATTTTTTCATCAATTCTTAAACAATCTCAAGGTTGTTTAGAATTAAGAAAAAAATTACGAGATCTTCAGATCAAAAAAGTGCATGGATCAACAAAAGGTCTTAACAATCTTCTCGGCAAAGTTACTGCTGTTCCATTTATGTTTGGGGGGAAAGGAGATAAAGACCCGGAAGGGACTCTAGTCAAAGCAGAATTATTAATTGAAAAAAATCCTGCAAATGTAATGGCCCATGAGATGCTCGCGGACGCGGCATCTCATCTTGGAATGAATCAAACAGTAGTTTTTGCATACGAAACTATAAAAAAAATTCACCCCAGAAATATTAAAAATTTGAAAGAGTTAGGTAATGCCTACCTTGAAGTTGGGAACACCGAAAAAGCCATTGAAACGGGCAACTTTATTTTAAAAATTAATCCCACGGATGGAGATGCTGTTGAACTCATGAAAAGAGCCTCTGTTGCTGTAGCAATGAATAAAGGAAAATGGGAAGAATCAGAAGATTTCCGCACACAGCTAAAAGATGAATCAGAAGCACAGGCACTTGAGCAACAAGCAAAAGCAGTCACCGATTCAAAGGGCTTGGAAGAACTAATCAGACAAGCTTATCAAAATGTTGAGAAAGAACCCGAAAACCTTAATCACTACAGACAGCTCAGTGACTACTATCATCGATATGGTGATCTTGAAAATTCGATTGCATGGATACAAGAAGCTCGCAAGCAACCTGCGGGGCAAGGCGATGTTTCATTAGAAGAAAAAGAAAGACACTTAACTTTGGAATATTTTGATCATTCGATAGACTCTTGGGAAAAAGCACACTTAGCGGACCCTACTAACGAAGAAACCAAAAAATCATGGGAAGATTCCATCTTTCAAAAAAACCTGTACGAAAAAAACCAGCTCAAATCACTTGTTCAAAGATATCCCAACGACTACAGTTACAGATATGAACTTGGAATTAATCTCTTTGAAAACAAAGAGTACGATGAATGCCTCTCCCAT